>Ga0068859_100000220_pt1 | contig 56619 bp, 48 predicted proteins | sample KBSSwiS22_FD_66585 | JGI IMG/M metagenome (GOLD analysis project Ga0068859, IMG submission 66585) | Switchgrass rhizosphere microbial communities from Kellogg Biological Station, Michigan, USA - KBS Switchgrass S2-2 | ecosystem: Host-associated > Plants > Roots > Rhizosphere > Soil ... | reverse complement strand
TTAGCTGTTTGCGCTCATCTCAACGGTAGTGTGCCGCTGCCAGTGCTTCAACCACCGCTGCCCCACACGGTGCGTTGGATTTCGGATGTGGCACTCGACTTGAGCGACGTCCGGGGTCAATTGCAGGCGAAACGAGCTCTAGCGGTTGCCGCCGCCGGAGGCCACTCGCTCTTGATGATGGGCCCGCCAGGCGCCGGCAAGAGCATGCTAGCCATGCGTCTTCCCAGTCTGCTGCCGCCGATGACTGAAGCGGAATCACTCGAAGTTGCGGCCATTGCATCGGTGAGCGGAACTGCCTTCAACGTTGGCAACTTTGGCCGCCGCCCCGTTCGAACGCCTCACCACACCGCGTCCGCTGTCGCGCTCGTCGGCGGCGGATCTCGCGCGCGCCCTGGCGAAATCAGCCTTGCACACCACGGCGTGTTGTTCCTGGACGAACTGTTGGAATATGACCGCCGCGCCCTGGAAGCGTTGCGTGAGCCTTTGGAATCAGGTGTTGTATCCATCGCCCGGGCCACGTATCACACGCAATATCCGGCTCAGTTCCAACTCATTGCGGCTATGAACCCATGTCCCTGCGGACGCCACGGGGACCCCCGCGGGGACTGCAGATGTACGCTGCCGCAGATTGCGCAATATCGTGCGCGCGTCTCCGCTCCTCTACTGGAGCGTTTCGACATACATCTAGAGGTACCGCGAGTCGACTTGGGGGAGTTCGAGGAATCCGCTCTGCCGACCGAGAGCAGCGCCGCTGTCGCGGCGCGAGTGACACGCGCGCGTGAGATTCAAATCGCGCGTCAGGGTAAGTGCAACGCGCGCCTGTCGGATGCGCAGATCGACCGCATATGCGCACCGGACAAGGCGGGGCGCGAGTTACTGGATCGCGCCATGAAGACGTTCGATTTTTCCGCGCGGACCCGTCAGCGCATATTGAAACTGGCGCGCACGATTGCCGATCTCAGCAATGATGCGACCGTGGGCGCGTCGCATATGGGCGAGGCAGTGACGTATCGGTCGTTTGATCGGCGGTCACCACCGGCGCCACCGCCGTCACCTGCGTGAGAAGGAGCGCCTCAAACAAAAAACCCGCCAGTATTCGCATCACTCAATCGCAGCTCACCTGCGGTCAAGGCTAGGCGTGGCGGGTGTGTTGTGCGGCGCCAATAGTCCTATTAGGGGCCCCCTAGAGGGGGGCGGGCGGGCTTATTTCGCCATATCGAGCATGTGGTCTACGGCAGCCTTCACGATGTCGTCGGGCAGGTCGGCGCGGCCGCCCTTGGCGGGCATGACGCCCGAGCTTCCCTGGTAGCCCTTGAGCGCATGGTCATAAAGCACTTCCTTGCCCTTGGAGATGCGGGGTGCCCAGGCGGCTTTGTCGCCTGCCTTGGGGGCGCCGGCAATTCCGGCTCCGTGGCATGCGCTACAGACCTGCTGGAAGGTCTCCTCACCCGACTTCGGGACAGCGGGTCCGCTGGCGCTGCCAGCCTGGCCGGCTCCCGCGTCAGCCTTGATGGCCAGAGCGGAGTTGTCCTGACCGGCGACGGCCTCCTTGGCGGCGGGCTGCAGGCGCGTTTCAACGCTCTTCAGGTATTGGCTTTCTTCCAATACCTGCTTTTTCTGGGTCTCAGCGGCGACTACGCGCGCCAGGGCAAATATTCCGATGGCGATCACGATCAGCAGACCGATGACCATGCTGAAGACGTTAAAGAAGTGGGTGTCCTGCTTGCTCACGTTTTGATCCGCGTAGAACGCCTGTAAATCGGCGGCGCAGTATAGACCAGCGCGCGAATTTGCGCCTTTCTCCCGCGAAACGTGGCGCAGCGGGTGCCAAAAAGGGACCCAAGTGCGCCATTTGCGGCCAATCGGCAGCACCCAAGGCCAACCTACCCCTCGACTACGCAGTGGCGCAGGGCGCGTTCGCCCTATGCGTAAGGTGACGGCGTGGCGCAGGCGCCCATCCGCAGCTGGGTGTTCCGACTACCGCCGTCGGGTTGCGCGATAGGCGCCAGGGCTTGCACCCAGGAAACGCCTGAAGCGTCGGTTGAATGTGGACAAGTCGCTGAATCCTGCCTCCAGCGCAATGCTAGAGATCGGGTCACTAGAGCAGCGCAGGCGCACGGCAGCGCGTTGCAACCTCGTGTGCAACAAATACTGATGTGGCGACATCCCTGCGACCGCACGGAAGGTTCGAAGGAAATGATAGGGGCTCATCGCGACTTCGGTCGCCAGGTGCTGCAACGACAGCGGCGAATCACAGTGCGCCTCTATCCGGCGAAGGGCTTCTGTAACACGCCGCTGGTCACGAGGGCTCGGATGACGAGCGAACTGCTTCCCCCGCATCGATGAGCTCATCCCCGACAATACAATTCTCACCTCGGCAACTACAGACAGCGCCAACTCCTCAAACGAGATCGCGCCACTGCCATCCCGCGCGGCGGCCGCATCGGCGACCAGCGGTATCAGCTGCGGAAGCGGCGGGAGATTCGGCAGCGTGAACGCGGGCTGGCGTGCACCCGCCAACTCCGACAGCACAGACTCAACGAGCTCAGGATTGAAGCGGAACGACAGACAGCGGTCGCCAATGCCGTGCTCGTGTCCGCACTCGAAGCAATGCCCGTGGTTGCCTAACAGCGTGGCCCCTGGCGCCAGCACGGCGGTTCCCTGAGTCGTGCGGTAGGTGAACGTCCCGCCGGTCACGATCGCGATGCACACTGCATCGTGCTGCTCTTCGAATGCCCGGTCGCGCGGCCCGGAAGTACAGCGAATGTCGTCCACCCGCCAACCACGCCCAGACGCCAATAAGAATGAGCTCATGGACATGAGCCGCAGGGTAGCAATTTTTCCCAAGACCGGGCGAGGCCGGCTCGTGAAAATGAACCTCATCGTTTGGCGTGAGGCTCGAAATGACCCGCTCCTCGGCATTTATAGCGGCGCTCTGCTGCGACAGTCCAGCCCCCGATAGGGCTGACAAGCTGAATCTCTACGGCTGGCTCGTAGGCAGCTGGGAAATGCAAGCGAGCACTTTTACGGCGGACGGCACGAAACATACCGGTCGTGGCGCGATCCATTTCGCATGGGCTCTGGAAGGGCGCGCGCTGCAGGATGTATGGATCCTCCCAGGCGTGTTCTACGGTACGACTCTGCGCGTCTACGACCCCGGCATTGATGCCTGGCACATCATCTGGAGCGATCCTTTGAGGCAGTTCTACGCGCGTCAGATAGGGCGCGCGCGTGGCAAGGACATCGTGCAGGAAGGCACCGACGCCGCGGGCGCCGCAATCCGCTGGACGTTTACGGATATAACTCCAACTTCGTTTCGCTGGCTCGGCGAGCGGTCCGATGATGGTGGCAGGACCTATTGGCTGCAGGCTGAGTTTCTTGCGACCCGCACTTCACCGTGACCCCCGCTTCCATCTGAAGGAGAGACACATCATGATTGACCATATTTCCATTGGCGTTCGCGACATCGCGGCTGCAAAGAAATTCTACGACGCAACCTTGCAACCCCTCGGCTACGAATGCCTCAGCCAGTCGGATGGCTCACTCGGCTACGGGCGGGGCGTAGTTACATATTGGATCAGCGCGGTCCAACACCCGGTTGCACCCGATCCGGGCTCAGGACTGCACTTCTGTTTTTCCGCCCCAACACGCAAGAGCGTTGATTCTTTCCACGCCGCGGCATTGAAAGCGGGCGGACGGGACAACGGCTCGCCGGGAATTCGCGCCGACTATGCTACGAACTACTATGCTGCGTTCGTGGTTGACCCCGATGGCTATCGGCTCGAGGCCCATTGCGACAAACCGTAACCTCAGGAACGGGGCCGACCGGTTGCGTCCAACAGGCGCACAAAGCGCGCATCCTGGCGGATGGTGTCAAATTCGGAAGCGGCGGTCATGAAAACCATGCAGCTGTCACGATCGTCGCGTGCCTTCTCCAACCAATCAAGCGCATCGCGCCTCTCGCCCAGTGCGGTGTAGAGGCGCGCGATTTCCGCGGCCGAGCCGTAATGGTCGCCTACACGCCCGCGTAGTTCATGGGTGATCAACTCTTTGAGCGCACCTGTGTAACCGGAGCGGCTGTACGCTCCCGACAGTTGCGCACTGAACGTCCGATCGCCCGTTGACTCCGCGGCTTTGCCGAGCTCGTCTACGGCATCGTCGTACCTGCCTAACCGCTCGTAAACGCGCGCCAGGCCGGCATGCGCCTGTGGGAAGTTGACATCCAGCGCGATTACTTCGCGGAATTTCTCGATTGCAGCATCGTTGAGCCCGGAAGCGTACAGAATCTCGGCGGCGTCCGTGCCAATGACCGCCGATACCGGGTCCAGCTGCTCCGCCTTGCTGATCTCCGCTCGCGCCTGTGCAAAACGGCCCAGAGCCGCGAGTTGCATCGCGTACCACTGATGTGCGCTCGGATACCCAGGATTCAGTTGCAGGGCGGTATGAAATTCGCGCTCGGCCTCTGACCAGTTCCAGTCGTAGTTACCGATAGTGTATGCCAGGGCAGCGTGTGCTTCCGCCGACGTCGGATCTAACTGCAGCGCCCGCAGAGCGGCTGCCCTGGCGCGGGGGAAGGCTTCGCCAGGTGAGAGCGCACCCCAGTCGGGCATAACGTTATAGACATCCGCAAGAGCCGCCCAGGCGCTTGCATACCTCGGATCAAGGGACAAAGCACGTTGGAACAGACTCACAGCGCGATCGAGGCCGGCCTGCGTTCTCTTGTTCCAATAGTACCGACCCAACATGTAGAAACGATATGCGCCAGAATCGGCATTGTGACCGCTGCCAGCGTCACGCCCGCCTTCACCAAAATGGCCGGACATCTGCCCGTATCCGGGCGTGCTGACTTTCGTCTCGAAGACATAGGCCGTTCCGAACATTGCGCCAGCGGCGAAGACCAGCGCAGTGATTGCCCCGAGCAGTCGCGTGCCCTTGCTCGTATGCCGCGGGTTGCCGTCAGAGCGGAGCGCTGGCAATCGTGGGGCCGCCTGCGCTTGCGGCATCGGCACAGGGGCCGGACCTTCCTGCATCCAGTGGATCGCTCCAATCAGCCGATAGCCGGCCTTCGGTATGGTTTGTATGATCCGCGGCTCGCGGGCGCTGTCGTCCAACGCCTTGCGCAGACACGAGATACATCTCGTGAGCACGTCATCTGTGACGTGGGTATGACCCCAGACAGCCTGAATGAGGCTCGCCTTCGAGACCACCTGGCCAGGTTGCTGCGCGAGGATCTCGAGCACACGCATTGCCCTGGGTTCGATACGAACAGTCATGCCAGCCCGGCAGATCGTGCGCAGGCTGACTGAGACAATGTTCCGATCCAGTGTGAAATCGCCCTTCACTTTTGAGCTCCGCGGCCGGCACTGTGCGTGAGCCGCTCAGGCTCAGCGCACCGGCGTCTCCTGCAGGAACACATTCAACCACTCGCCGTTGCGTTTCGACCAGACCGAGGCGGCAAGATTCGCCGAGTCGAACTTCTCCGTGCGATAGGAGCCCTTGGCGGTGACTTTGTAGGTCAACAAAACGACATCGTCACTGAGCTCGTGCTTGCGGATCTCGCCCAGCGAGTACTCGGTAATGAACAGATTGTCCAGATCCTGCACGTTTTGTGACTTGTTCAGCCGACCATATTCGGAGACCTGCACAAAGTCATCGCCGAGCAAGGCAGCATACGAGGTTCTCTCGCGGCGGCGGGCGAGCTCCCATGACCTTTTCTCTGCTTCGATCACCGGGTCGGAGGGCGCGGCACGCGCATCGGGATCAGTATCGCCCAGCATAGGCTTGCCCCCCGCGGTAGCCCGCGGCTCCGAGGCGGTAATGCCGGTACGACGCATGGCTGTTTCCTGGTAGTACCCATCGAGCCATCGATTTTCGCGCCGCGTCCAGATAGCCGCAGCGTAGTCGTCCTCCGCCAGCAGCTCCCCGGAATATTTTCCTTTCCATCCAACGTTATAGGTGATCAGGGCGACGTTCTGTCCGATCCTCCTGACATTCACGTCCGTCATGGAATATTCCGTGACATCCAAAGCATCGATTTCCCGAAGGTTCGCTGCCGTGTCCATGACACCCCGGCCCGTAATGGCAATGTACTCGGGCGCCATGAGTGCCGCATACCGGGTCTTGTCCTTCTTCTTCTCCAGATCCCAGGTCAGCATTTCCTGGGCAAGAACCTCCGTGGTGAGCTGCTTGCTCGCGGCGGCTGGCGGGTGCAGCTCGTCGCGAAACACCAATCCTCCGCGCATCACGAACTTCACAGCCTGCAATGCTTTGACGTCAGTGCTTGGATCACCATCGACGGCAATGATATCTGCGTAGTGATTTACGGTGATGGTGCCGAGCTTGTCGGACAGGCCGAGCAAATCTGCCGCGTTGACGGTCGCCGTCCGGACAGCTGCCAGTGGCGGCATATCCCATTCGACCATCTTGCCGAACTGCCTGGCGTTGTCGCCGTGCGGATATACACCCGCATCCGTTCCAAACGCCAGTTTTGCGCCCGCGTGCAGGGCACGGCGAAAACTCTCGCGTTGCTTCTGCCCGACCTGCCTTTCCTTCTCTATCGACTCGGCCAACATCCCGGCCTTCTGGCCCTCGGCAATGATGTAGTCGTCATTGTAGATGTCGAAAACAAGGTAGGTGCCATGCTGCTTCGCCAACGAAATGCCTTCGTCGTCGATGAGGCTCGCATGCTCGACTGAATCCACGCCTGCCCGAATGGCGTCTTTGATGGATTGAGTCCCATGAGCGTGAGCGGCGACTCTGCGCCCGAGCTTGTGCGCCTCGTCCACAATCGCCTGCAGCTCCTCGAACGAATACTGGGGCGTCCCCGGCTGGTCTCCCTTGCTGAGCACGCCGCCGGATGCCATGACCTTGATGACGTCAGCTCCGTATTTGACGACCTCGCGAACTTTGGCACGCGCTGCCCACGGGCCATCGGCAATACCGCCTTCTCGCCATCCAAACTGTGACGGCAGCAGGTTGTTGTCGGCGTGACCGCCAGTGATGCCGAGCGCTGGACCGGACACAAGCATGCGAGGCCCTGCGATTTCTCCCGCGTTGATGCCGTCGCGGACTGCGACATCCGCGAACCCGGGAGCATTCAAGTTGCGCACGGTGGTAAACCCGGCCAGCAAAGTGATGCTCGCATTCTTAATGCCAGTGACCGTCGCGCGCGGAATGGATATTCCGAGCCCCTGATAGCCATTGTCGGTCGGATCGTCCAGGAGATGCGTATGGACATCGATCAGTCCCGGCATACAGGTCAACTCCTGGAGATCGACAGGAACGACTCCGACGGGAACGCTGGTCGAGCTAGTAGGCCCTGCCGCCGTGATCACACCACCGTCGTGCACGACCACCCAATCGGTAAGCATGCGGCCCGATACTACGTCCAGCAGCTTGCCGCACCGAATGGCGCCCGGGCCGGCCGCGGCCGCGGCCGATGTGCCTATGAGCAAAATCGCCCAGAACAAACCTCTGCCCATGTGAGCTCCACATTACGTATGAGGAGGCAGAGGGTCGTCGGCGGCGCAGTAGATGTCCTGAGGGAACGACGAGGGTTTTCCGAGGACTGGTCATCCTCACTGCGGCTGAGCCGTCAGCTCCCGCACTGGCAAAGTGCGCCGTCGAGCAGGGGTGAATCCAGAATGTGCTGAGCTGCATCATCCAGGGCGCTGTTCAGCGTCTCCTGGTAGTTTTCGATGCTGCCCGAGTAGCCATAGTTGCCACCCTTGCCCGCCACCGGCTGCTCCATGCAGATTTTGCCGGATGGCGACTGAATGCGGGCAATCAGGGAGATCTTGGCGGCGTATCCCGATCGATGCCAGATATTTTCCTCCGTTTTCAAAGCATGCAGCTCGATGAGCAGCCTGGGTCCGCTGGATGCTCCGGTCATGCCCTTGCCCGACAGGAATGTCTGCATGCCGTCCCGCACCCAAACCGCCGGATCGCTCGCCGCGGTCACGTCAGCCTTGAGCGGCTTGGACTCGTGGAAGCGGACTCCTAACAGTGGGTCGGAACGCCGATCCTCGACCTCGATGCGCGAGATGACTGGGCAGGACGAAGTCCGGGCTGCCGCGGGCACGGCTCTGGCATCGGCCTTGTATGCCAATGGCACGGCAAGCGGATCGACCTTGGACACGGCACACGCACCAACGAGGCAGATCAAACTCACTACGGTGATTTTTCGCATTGCTCGCCGTCCTGATGTTGGCCAGGCGGCGAGTCTACCTTATCGTGGCTTGCGGCGGGCAACCGCGACGAGCATGGAATCACCCTCCACATAGCTTCGATCGATGTCATACGCCGCGAACATCTGCTCAAGCTCAAAACCGTTGTTGGCGAGAAGCTCCGTCAGGCCGCCGGCTGTATCAGCTTGCACCGTAAAGTCTTCTTGTCCTAAATGGAACTGCCGACCCAAACGCTCACCTTCGACCGTCCAATGAACGCGGGTCGATCCGTCTGCCTCGCGTGTGTATCTCGTATCACGTCGATATAACGTTCGGCCCAGGTGTCGTTCCTCGTGCGCAATCCCCTGTTCGGCCCACGGCAATGTCGAGGTGCGAACGTCGATGACCAATCTCGCTCCCGGTGCTGAATTCCGCCACACGGCTTCGAGTGCGGTTTCCCGCTTGTCGCTGCTCAGTAGCATCAAGACGCTGCGCATCAAAATGAAGTCCGCCTGAATGGGTTCAGCCAAGGCCTCCGGTGGGCCTTCGAGAAGCGTAATTGATCGTGCCAGGTCGCTTTCACGGTTTAGTCGATCCATCGCAAGGGCGGCGAGCAATGGCGAGGGCTCGAATGCGTATACCTCCAACCCGAGCCCGGCCAGCAGCAATGCGGAACCGCACAGTCCCGCGCCAAAGTCCAGTGCGCACCGTTTGCCTTTAGTCCAGTAGGCGAGAAACTTGTGTTCCTCGGGTGTGATTGTGGCGTGGGGCCCGAAGAATGCGTAGTAGCGTCCGGTTTGTTCATACATCGTGCGTTGTCCTTTCCCTACCACGTTGACGTAATGGCCGACCGATGCGGCTTGGGAGGCAGTGGCTGAAGGAGGAGCACCAGCTGCACGCCCATGCTGGGATCGTAATCGCTTTGCTCCAAGGCAATGATTGAGCGCAACCCCTGAAAATGAGCGAACCGCCAGTGGTACGGCGACTCGTAGACGCCTTCGGTGAAGGACGCAGGGAAGCCTACCCGCAGCGCCGCCAGTGACTGCTCGAAGCTTGCGTCGAATTTGCGCCGAAGTGCATCCTTGAGAAGATCATCAGGATCATAGTCATCATCCTGGTCCAATCGGCAGATCAGCGTCGTCGGCTTCATCACGGTATCGAGGACGAGCAAGGTCCCTTCAGTTGGATGCTCGACTTCCCACAGGCCGATTCCGTCATCGGCCGGTTCTGGCCATCCCGAGTTGACACAAGCAACGCAGAAGGTACTTGGCGAGAGAGTGGCGCCGTCGAGATCTCGGAAGATGGGCAGGACCGATTGAATGGAATGCATGGCGCGTTAGGCTGATGCGCGACCCTCGAATAACGGCCGCAACGGCCGCAGGAGGCGCGCCATTGTGTCCATGAAGGCTTTGACCCGCGCACTCCGGCGCAACTGCGGACTTGTGAGCAACCATAACTCGCTCGTCAGCTCACTTACGGGTGCACCGACGCGCAAGAGCTCAACATCTGTATCGGCGACATAACAAGGTAGTATCGCCAGCCCGATCCCACTGCGAGCCGCTTCGCGCAAGGCAAAGAGGCTGTTCGCGCGATACACGGCCCGCGTGATCAGGCCGCGTTCTTCGTACCAGCGCATTGCGGGCACGTACGACATGCTCTGGTCCGGCATCACCCAGTCGTATCGGTTCAGCGCATTGGGATCGACCCGCTCGCTGTTCCGCGAGGCATATATGGCCATCGCGACGCTCGAGATCCGCCTGCCGATCAGCGCGCCGGGCGGATCACGGCTCGGACGAATGGCCACGTCCGCCTCACCCTTGTTGATGTTGAGGAACGTGTTGGCGACGGCCATTTCGAGGGTGATGCTCGGGTGCGCCTGCCTGAATGCACTCAGTACGCGTGAGAGCGGTCCGTACAACAGTGTATCGGTGGTTGTCACACGTACGGTTCCGGCGGGACGCTCATCGCGCCCGCCGATGCGGCGTTCGACGGCGGCAATATCGTGCTCGAGTCGGCCAGCGAGCGCCGTGATCTCCTCGCCCTCGGGAGTCGGCGTGTAGCCCGTCTGCCGCCGTTCGAACAGCCGCACGCCGAGCCGTTTCTCGATTTGATTCAGGCGGCGAAACACTGTCGCGTGACTCACGCACAGGTACTGCGCGGCAGCGGTGAGAGACCTGCCGCGACTCACGGCAAGCACAACGCGAAAGTCGTCCCAAGCCAGGTGTTGTTCAGTCATGCAAAGCGGGATTGCACGGATGCGCATTGTGCCGCGCGAGGCCGCAACCATACTGAGCCTATCAATACACTTCAACTGCGGAAGGGAATCATGACTGACCTCCTATACATCGAGGCTTCGCCGCGCAAGGAGCGGTCTCACTCCATCGCCGTGGCGCGGGAGTTTCTCCATGCCGTCCGGTCTTCGCGACCCGAACTGCAGGTCGACACGATCGATCTGTGGGCGGAAGAGTTACCGAGGTTCGGCGGTCCGGCGATCGAAGCCAAGTACGCAATCCTTGCAAAACAGCCGCACACGACGGAGCAGGCGCGAGCATGGGATACCGTCCAAGGTGTCATCGCGCGCTTCACGTCGGCATCTACACTCTTGTTTTCGGTGCCGATGTGGAATTTCGGCGTGCCGTACGTGCTAAAGCACTACATCGACGTGGTGACGCAACCCACGCACACTTTCAGATTTTCGCCGGCTACCGGCTATCAGGGACTGATGACAGGCAAGCGCGCGGTGGTGATCTACGCGAGCTCCGGTGACTACTCATCCGGCAGCGACAATCCTCGACCGGATTATCAGAAGCCGTTCTTCGAGGCGTGGCTGCGTTTCATTGGCATCAACGATTTCGAAACCATCACCGTCGCTCCGACCATCGCCAGCGCCGAGCGGGTTGCCGCCGCTCACGCGGAGGCGCTTGCACGCGCTGCGGATCTGGGCCGGAAATTCTGGAAGGTGCGTACATGAGTCCCGCACTCGCATGGACGACGCTCGTGATATCCGGACTCGTGGATGTCGCATGGGCGTTGAGCATGAAGCAAGCCCAAGGCTATACACGTCCGGGCTGGTCTATTCTCTCGCTGTTGCTGCTGGGCCTGTTCGTCTACCTGCTCGGGCTCACGTTGCGGGTTCTGCCCGTGGGCACGGCCTATGCGGTGTGGACCGGCATCGGTGCCGTCGGCACGGTAGCGCTCGGGATCCTGCTATTCGAGGAGCCGATAACGTGGCTGCGCATTGGCTCGATCGCGCTCGTGATCGTGGGCATCGTTGGACTCAAGCTGTCGAGCTGAGACTGCGCATTCCATCCCACCGGGCACTCAGTCGTGCCCAAACTGTGTCCGGCGGTTCGTCAATCGAGATACTCGGGCGCATGCGGCAGCGAATCGAAGTCGTCCATGGAGTGCTGAATTATCAGCCGCGCGCGCGCATTTCGCAGGATGCGCTCGATCCGGTCCATCGAGGCAAGCGTATCGGCGCGGCTGACGTTGAACACGGGCATGCGCCGGGCTTCACGATTCTCCCGCGTGTGATACAGATCGCCCGACAGCAGAATGGCGCCTTGCTTACGCAAATTCACCAGCAGGATCTGATGACCTGGCGTGTGCCCGGGCGCGGCTAATATCCGCACGGTTCCATCTCCGAACACATCGAAGTCCCCGCTGATCGGGAGGGTATTTTCGGGTTTGCGCGCCGCCAGGAGCGCTGCGTTCGTTCGCGGCGGCGCGGGCGTGGACTGCGCCCATGCAAGCTCCTTCGGGTTGACGATCCACGTGGCGCTCCCGAGCTTGTCGGCGTTTCCCAGGTGATCCGCGTGCGCATGAGAGAACGCGAAATAATCGATGTCCGCAAACGCGAGCCTAAGATCCTTGAGCTGACCCTCGAGCGTTTTGCGCACTACGGCCCGATAAGCCGGCAGATTCACACCTTCAGGGTGACCTGCATACTTGTCGCCCAAACCTGAATCCCACAGTAGATTTCCTTTGGGGTGACGAACGAGAAAGCACGGTTCGGCGAGCGAACCCGCGTGCCCGTCGTACTCGCCCGTGTCGGAGAACGGCCCTAGATCTTGAAACTCCAGCCGACCACAGTCGAGGACGTAGAGACGCAGCTCGGGGCTCCGTGGCGCGCTCGCCAGAGCGAACGTCGGCACGGTGATCAGCAGAACCCATGTCGCGAGCCGCAATTTCACGCGGAATTTCGTCTTCGTCAAATCAGGCATGAGTCGCTCTCCGGTAGCACATCGCCGTCACTCTAGGAGGGACTCTCGGACCTCACAACGAGGGTAGCCGCGTAGCTGTTATGATCAGAACGCATGAATAACGGACTTCTTGAGCACCTCAAGGCTTTCGTGGCAATCGTTCAAGCCGGCAGCATTACCAGCGCCTCCATTGCACTGGACGTGGAGCAAGCGACTCTCAGTCGGCAGCTCGCGGCGCTCGAGAAGCACCTGGGCACCCGTTTGCTGTTTCGCTCCACCCGCGCACTGAGTCTGACCGACGATGGTGAAATCTATCTTCGTCACGCCACGCGCATGTTGGAACTCAACGATGAGGTTGAAGCTGCGATCCAGAATGGAGGCGCGCGTTTGCGCGGGCGGTTGCGGGTGGCCTGCTCGAACGCGTTCGGACGCAAGCTCCTCATTCCAGAGCTGGCCGAATGGCACGCGCGGCACCCGCACGTGCACGTCGAGCTCGTCCTCTCGGACCAGTTGACGCCACTAATCGAGAATCGCGTGGACGTCGCATTTCGAACAGCGCCGCTACAGGAATCAGGGCTCGTGGCGCGGGCGATCGGAACGTCACGGCGCATAGTCGTTGCGGCACCTGAATACGTGCGACGTCATTCCCCGATTAGGCGGCCGGCCGATCTCGCGGAACATCAATGCATCGTGTTCTCGGGAGCTGAGCGGCCGAGCACCTGGACGTTCGAAAGCGCTAGCGGCAGGGTAACCGCACATGTGCGCGGTTGGCTCACTCTCTCCACGGTAGATGCTCTTCAGGATGCCGTGCTATCTGGCCTCGGTATCGCCGTAATGCCCGCATGGTTCTGGGCGCGCGAGAGGCTCGACGGCAACATCGTGCAGCTCCTGCTGGAATACCCGCTGCGCGAGCAAACAATCCACGCCGTGACGAGCGGGCGCCCGAGCAGTACTGGCAAGGTGCGGCATTTCGTCGACTACGTTGAGCAACGACTGCGGATCGTAAGTCGCAGCCGTCGCTAGCCCACGAACTTGTAGCCGCGCCGATGGATCGTGAGCAGGTAGCGCGGGTGTCGCGGATCCGGCTCTATCTTCTGCCGCACGCCTGCGATGTGGACGTCGACCGTTCGAGTCGTCGGCATTGCGTCGTAACCCCACACCTCATCCAGAAGCCGATGGCGCGACAAGGTTATATCACGGTGTTGGATGAAGTAGCGCAGTAGCTTGTATTCCAGTGGCAGCATCTGCAGCGGCGCTTGGTCGCGCAAGACCTGGTCGCGCGCGAATTCGACTCGTACTTTGCCGAACTCGTAGACTTCCAGTTCGCTCGCATACCGCGAGCCTGACGCACGCCGTAGCAGGGCCTCCATCCGGGCGAGCAGTTCCGCCGGCTCGAAGGGCTTCACGAGGTAATCGTCCGCGCCGAGCTTCAGGCCCATCACCCGATCATCGAGTTGGCCGCGCGCGGTCAACATGAGTATGGGCGTGTCGATGCCATTCTGGCGCAGGCTGCGGCAGACATCGAACCCGTCCCGCCGCGGCAACCGCACATCGAGGACGAGCAGATCGAAACGTTCCTGCAGTGCGCGCTCGTAGCCCGCCTGCCCATCTTGCGCAGCGTGCGCCTGATAGCCTTCGCTCGCCAGCCGGTCGACAAGCGAAACCAGCAGGCCTACCTCGTCCTCGATGACCAGAACACGTTTGCGCATAGTGGTACTCAACGCGCATCCAGGCGCGCATTCTTGGCCACGGGCAAATGCAGTGTGAACGTGCTGCCCACGTCAGGCTCGCTGCGTACCCGAACGTCGCCGCCATGGGCTTGCATTATGCGCCGGACCAAGCTCAAGCCGAGCCCGGTGCCCGGCAGGTTGTGCTCGACGGCTCCGCGTCCGCGCCGGAACGGCTCGAAAATCAATGAGAGCTCGTCGGGAAAAATCCCGATGCCGTGATCCTCGACGGCAATCCACACCACGTCGCGGCGCGCGTCGACGCCCGCGGTGATATGGATCGCGCGATGCTCCACACTGTACTTGAGGGCATTGCTGATCAGATTCTGTATGGCGCGCTCGATCGAAGCTTTGTCTACCCGAACGGGCGGGAGCGAGGTGTCCACTGTGACGCTGATCTTGAATCCCAGCTCCTGAAGCTGAGTCTGCATGGAATGCAAGGCGTGCTGGATCAACACGTCGATCGCCGCCCGTTCGAGAACAGGTCGTGGTTGGTTTTCGGTGTGGGCAAAGCTCAGGACTTGCTCGATCATCTCGGTGAGCAGCCGGCCCTTGTCTTGAATGAGCCGGCCGTAGTGGCGGATCTGCCCGGGATCGCTCACCAGGCCGTCGGCAAGATTTGCTCCGGTCATGCAGACGACGGCGACAGGAGTACGCAGCTCGTGGGAGACGCCAGCGACGAACTCCATCTGCTGGCGCGCCAGCGCGCGGGCGCGCCGCAAAGCCACGAGTGTCAGCACGAAGCTGCCAGCGAGCAGCGCGAGAATCATCGAGCTCAAGAAGAAATTCTGATGCCGCGTCCGTATGGCGAGCGCCTCGAGCGAGCCCGAGCGGTGAGTGACGCTCACCTGCCAGCGTCCTTGGACATCCCTGCCGCTTCCCGCTGCAACTCCCGCGGTGGGTCCCGTCTGCCCATTGCCGGCATTGTCGTTATAGACCACGACGCCCGATGACGAGATGAGACGACTCGTCGAGAAGCGAATAGCGAGCAATGAGGCCGTTGCATCGAACGTGGCAGGGACGCGGCCATCGTTTCGCGGATCCGAGGCATAGACGACTCTGCGCGTCGCGGGATTGTGGATGACGACTTGGTATTCGAGATCCTCCGAATGGGGCGCGCTGGAAAAATAGCGATGGGCGAGCGCTGGCAGAAGCTCGCGGAGGACGTAGTTGCGGTCGAGCTGCACGATCAGGAAATTCACGCGCGGCGCGGGGACCTCGACCGCGCCCGAAAACGCGCTGTTGCCCGAGCTCTGCGGCAGAGGCTCTGGTATCGGCATCTGATCGATTAAAGGGACGAGAATCGACAGCGTCTCTTCATCCATCGGGTTCGACAAGAGATCGACCGGCCACTGCGCAACGGCGGTCTGCGCGGGCGGAGCATTCAAACGCGGCAAAAGACCTGCGAGAACCGGCGATGCCTGGGCTTCCACGAAGCGGCCCTTCGCCATGTCGAGACGGAGCAAATGCCCGGGGGCCGCTGACGCTTCGATGGAACCCCTCTGCAACACCGGCGGCGAGCGGCCGGCCGTAAACCAGATATCCCGGATGAGGCCCGGATAGGGCGTGCTCTTTTTCCACAGCTCGTAGGCTATGAGGACACCGCGCGCATCGTTTCGCTCGATCGCGACGCCATCCGTTTGAAAGTTGAAATACACGCGCGTGAGCTCGCGATCGAAATCCTCCGCGAAGCGGCGCGTATCCGTCACCAGGTGAGCATGTCTGCGCTCGCGATCGTGCGAGCTCAACTCGCTGAGCCAGCGAAATTGCAGCACTCCCAGGACGATCAGGAGCACGACGGCGGCCGCGGGCACGCACAGCCAGCCGTGAAGCGGGCGCGGCGCATTCCGAGTGAGCCATTTCATGACCATGTCATTCAAATTTAGCATTCGGATGAGCGGGTGAATCACACACCGCAAATTCTTACATCTCTAACATTTTTTTTACTTCTCCCTAACCACTCGAACGGCCGTCCCCGCCAGGCTGCGACCTCACCAACCGCGCTGCTGGCAGCGCTCCTGAAGGGGAATGCACATCATGAAACGAACGAAGAGAGTCGCCCTGCCCGGCCGAAGCGGCGCGCTCGCAATCATCACGGCCATCGCGCTTTATGCCGCGGGCACCGCTGCGTCCGATGGAGAGCCCGCGCTGCGCGACGAGGCGCAAGCGACGGCGAGTGGTGACGTAACGCTGAATGCCACAGCCCTGCAGCAGATCGGCACGTTGATGGCGGAAAAATCTGCCCGCACACCGGCACAGCGAAAGATCGATTCGCAATTGCTCTTTGCGCTGCAGGCCCGCACGGGCAGGCTGGCGCAAGGCATGCAAGCTCTCGCAAGCAATGTGCTGACGGACAAATCGGGACGGACCACCGTCGATATCGTCTGCAACGACGTCAGGGCCGCCCGCGGCAAGCTCGAACAAGCCAATGCGGTCGTCCTCGACGTGGCTATCAACACTATTCGCGCTTACGTACCGCTGAGCAACCTGGAGACCATCGCGGCCTGGCCCGCGGTGCGATTCATCTCTCCTCAGCACAAGCCGCGATTCTCTCGCAACATCTCGCCTGGCAAGGCTCCGCCGGACAAAAGCGTGCGTACGTGGCTGAAGGAAGTTTTGCCGCAGCTCGCGGCTCAAGACGATTCCGCAGCTACCGCCGCTAATGCCGTGAAACCCATGTCGGTCGGCGACAACGCTACAGAAGGCGATCGCACACATCTTGCGCATCAGGCGCGGCACACTTACGGCCTGGATGGCGCAGGCGTGAAGATCGGCGTCATCTCGGACGGCGTCGACTGGGCGCAGCATCAGCAAGCGGCCGGCGATCTGCCGGCTTTCACGATACTTCCAGGGCAGGCAGGTGTCGGGCGCGAGGGCGCGGCGATGCTCGAGATCATTCATGACCTCGCGCCGCGGGCGCAGCTTTACTTCGCTACCGCCTTCGGCAGTGCCGCGCGCTTCGCTCAGAACATCCGCGACCTGCGCGCCGCAGGTTGCGACATCATCGTGGATGATGTCGGTTATACGGCGGAGTCGCCTTTTCAGGACGGCCAAGGGAGCAACGTGCTCTCCACGACGGACGGCGGCATCGTCACCCAAGCCGTCAATGACGTGACCGCCGACGGTGCGCTTTATTTCTCGTCGGCGGGCAACGGCGGCAACCTCTCGGATGGGACCGCGACGGTCTACGAAGGCGATTTCGCAGACGGCGGATCCATTGCATTGTTGCCGGGTGGAACGGTGCACGCTTTCGCGGCGGGCATCACTACGAATCAGATCAAGTCGGCCGCGGGCGGCGCGGTGCAGCTCTTCTGGTCGGACCCCATGGGTGGATCGGCGAACGATTACGACTTGTTCGTACTCGACAGCACCGGAACACGAATCGTCGGCGCCTCCACCAACATCCAGGACGGGACGCAGGATCCTTACGAACTGGCGTTCGGCGGCGTTTCGTATGGCCGCGTGGTGATCTTAAAACACACCGGCGCGCAGAAAAGATTCCTACACCTCGACGGCCTGGGACAGCAGCTCGAGCGAGCGACTTCCGGACAGGTCTACGGCCATTCCATCGCCAAGCAGGCGTTCTCAGTCGCCGCGACGCCGGCCACTACGGGGCTCGGCGCCGACAACCCCAATGGGCCGTATCCGAATGCCTTCAGTGCCACTAATGTCGTCGAGCCTTTCAGTTCCGACGGCAGGCGCCGCATCTTCTTCAAAGCAGACGGTACGTCCTACACTCCGGGCAACGTCTCCAGCACCGGGGGCGTGCTGCGACAGAAACCTGACATCACCGCCGCGGACGGTGTGACCTGCGGAACACCTGGCTTCGAGCAATTCTTCGGCACATCTGCCGCCTCACCGCACGCGGCGGCCATCGCTGCGCTGTTGAAATCGGCACTGCCCGGCATCGAGCCAGCGCAAGTGAGGCAGGCGTTGACGACGTCCGCCATCGACATCGAAGCATCCGGCGTTGATCGCGATTCAGGCGCAGGGATCATCATGGCTCCCGCGGCGCTGCAAGCGGCAGGTGCGAAGCCCGGCCCGCTGCTGCGATACACGGGCGGCAGGATTCTGGCCGAGTCCTGCCGCAACAACCGCATCGACGCCGGCGAGACGCTGACGATGAGCCTGTGCCTGCGCAATTTCGACGGCGTGGCGGCTCAAAATGTTTCAGCCGAGCTTGTCGCCGGTGGCGGAGTGGAGCGTCCAAGCGCCAGGCAATCATTCGGCCGGCTGGCGGTCGGATCGCCCGATGTGTGCCGGCCATTCACGTTCAAGGTTGCCAAGAACTGCGGTGATCTCTTCGAGCCCACGCTGCGAGTCTGGGACGGCGGCCGTGAGCTGCCGAGGCAATCCGCGCAGTATCTCGTCGGAACGCCGGTCTTCCAGATCGTGGAGTTCTTTCAGAACGTCAAGCCACCTCAGTTGCCTTCCGGCTGGACCACGACGTTCCTTGGCACCGGTGAGCCATTTGAGACCTCGTTCGACCTGACCGGATTCCCGGCGGCGTTTGCCCGTGTCCAGGAAACCAGCGGGGAAAGCTCGTTGATCTCGCCGCCGATCAAGGTCACGAGCGCCTTGGCACGCATGCTCTTCGTCCACGAGCTCATGATCGGCGGGGGATCGGGAATCGGCGACGACGGGGTGCTCAGCGACGACGGTGCCGTGTTGGAGATCAAAATCGGCGGGGGTGATTTCCAGGACATCATCGCCGCGGGCGGCCGCTTCCTTCACGACGGCTACAACACCACGTTAGCTCCCCGTCCGACCCCTGACGGCGGCACGTGTGGCAATCCCCTCGGTGCTTTCCGGCGGGCCTGGGCTGGTGACTCCGAAGGCCCGGTCTCAGTCGAAATTGATCTGCCGGCTTCCGCGAACGGGCAGATCGTCCAGTTCCGCTGGCGGGTCGGCTCGGATTGCGCGTTCACCATGCCGGGCGCGCATTGGATCATCGATCAAGTGCAAGTGATGGGTGGTTACGAGTGTTGTTCGGCCTCGAACGCTCAGCGCAATCCGGTCCCTTCAAGTGGTGCGCTAACCTCGGGAGTGCCGTTCAACGTGCGTCCGCGCGAGACGATGAAGAAGTAAGGAGTCGCGCCTGGCGAGCTTGCGGCAGGCACCCGCGGAAGCGGGTGCTTGCCGCTGCCGCGCGGCTCAATTCGACTTGGGCCTCATCATCTTGTTCACATTCATCTTCGTCCCGTCGGGCATCAAGAGATCTCCCGGCTGCATGTCGGCGGCGCAAGCGCTGATCCACTTGCCGGTCTCCGTCGTTTCGCTGTTCGCCTTACCCGCTAACGGCGGATCGTAATGAGCGTGCGTCTCTGTTCGGTATGAGCTGTTGCCCTGGAACACCACCACGGCGTGCACCGTTGCCTGTGTCGGGCCGAACTTGCACACGCCGTCCGTCGTTATTTTCGAGCCGTCGACTTGAACCTTGAGGTTGGGGCAGTTCTTGCGCATCCCACCTGAAATGCCGGAGAACAGCTCGTCGGTCTTCGCATCGATACAGGCTTTGAGGCTCGAGGGCGGACCGCCGTCATGGACGGTCGTCATTTCCCACAGGCCCGGTTTGCGCTTCACCTTCGGCGGGTCTGCCGCCTGAGCGCAGCAAATGGCACACAGGATTCCGAGGATCCAGGTCTGACTGACGCGCATTATTGTCCTTTCTCAGTGAGTAGTATTCGTGAGTTGCAGTCTTCGCAGCGTGAGACGCCCGTCACCGGGCTGCGGCCCGACGCTCGCACTCTGACTGCGAATCGCCACATCGAAGCCGGTGAAGAAATTTACCGACGTGAGACTCCGGTTCACCGTAATGTTCGTCGGCTGGTCGGTCGTGAGATAGGTGCCGCACGCCTCTCCCGTATCGCAAATATCGAAGTTGTTATTGGAATCGGTGCCGGCAAAGATCTGGTAAGTGCCGGGGGCGACATCATCGAAGCGATAGTCGTAAACGCCGTTGTTGTTGGTGACGCGCACCTGGTACACGACAGCGCCGGTATCGGCCTTGCTCATCAGCACATAGTGATAACCTGCATTGCTGTGGGCCGCCGCGCCGGATAGAACCTGAACTACGATCGGTACGTGAAGCGCGCCGGCGTTTGAAGCGATGTCGATCTGTGCGGGGTACGCTCCATCGCCCATCCCAACGCGAGTGACACGCACGGTGTAGCGGCCGACGCCGTTTGTATCCACCACGTTGGGTGTCACTGTCATCCAATTAACCGAAGGCGTCGCCGCGGTGACTTGCAGCGTTCCACCGCCACTGTTGCTCAGAATCAGATCGAGAGAATTGTCCGCCGCACTGAAGTTGAGTGACCTCGGCGTCGCAACGAGCGCTGGCGCCGCAGGGGGCGCCACGCCTTGCGCCGCCAGCACAGCTTTACGCGCATTGATCAGACCATACCCGAAGTTGTCGTCGGGTCCGGGAGCGCCGATATCGTCCGTAAGCTTCCCGGAAGCCAGCAGCTGGTCGAGGCTGTCGGGCGTGATGCCAGTGGGGTTGACCGACTTCATGAGCGCGATCACGCCTGAGACGTGCGGAGCCGCCATGGATGTGCCGGCAGCGAAGCAGTAATTGAACGTTATGGTTCCGTGATCGTCCTGGGCGCACGTACTCAGCACTTCGTCCTGGTTGCCGTCACCATCAACGTCGCCTGCATCGCCGCCCGGAGCCGCGACTTTGATGGTCGGCCCAAAATTCGAGTAGCTCGCACGCGTTTGACTCAAAGTGGCCGCGCTCACTGAGATGACGCCGTTATAAGAAGCTGGGTACGCCGGTGTTGCGGTGTTATCGTTCATAGCGCTGGCCACGATGATCGCGCCGCGTGCCCGCGCTGCCATATACACGTCTTGCTCCGCCTGCGAGGATCCCGGGGCGCCGAGGCTGAGATTGATGATGTCCGCGCGCTGCGCGGGCACTCGGCCAGAATCATTCGGCAGACCCGCGGCGTAGCGCACGCCTTGCAGGATATCGTATCGAGTGCCACCGGCGGTTCCGGGGGCGAGTACGCGCACCGGCATGATTTTCACACCGGGCGCGACACCCGCCACACCGAGCTTATTGTTCGATGCCGCCGCGATCGTTCCGGCCACGTGAGTGCCATGGAAGAATGTGTTGGGCTTACCGTCGCCGGGGTCGGTCGGATCCGGGTCGATACCATCGCCGTCGTGGGCAGCGACGGGATCCTTCACGAAATCGAAGCCGTCGACCAGTTGCCCCTGCAGATCGGGGTGATCGAGCCGAACGCCCGTATCGACGACAGCCACGATCACCGACGCCGATCCTCGCGTAATGTCCCACGCAGCAGGCAGATTGATGGCCGGGTAGTGCCATTGCAGCGGGTAATACTGATCGTTCGGCACCGCGCCCGGTCGTGCGATGTAATTTGGCTCGGCGTACTGCGTACGCGGGTCGCGCCGCAACGCCTTGATGGCCATCATCGTCTCCCACTTCTGCCGCAGCTCCGCCGTCGCGAACTGAGGATTCCACTCGCTCGCCTCCGCCGGCACAAACGCCTTGTCGACGTGCTCGGAAACGGCTGCCGATTGCAACGTGACCAACATCTCACGCTCTGGCGCACCAGCCACCATCGTGAACGCATGTGTGGCGCTCACTGCAGCAAGCGACTTCGACGCATCCCCTCCAGCCGTATCCTTCAGTTTCACGATGGCCTCGCCAGGCACGAAGTCGAGGTCCGAGCTCAGCGCCCCGAAGCCCAGGCTGGCTGGCCCGGCCTTACCGACTGTCAGCACATAGTCCGACGCACCTGAGGCCGCTTGGACCAGCACGATGTACTGGCCATTCTGGGGAATGGCGACCTGCTCATAGGTGCCGCTGCCCACCGACGATGCGAGGATCGTGCTGCCGGTGGCATCGTAGAGATAGAGGTCCGGATCGCCATGCGCCGGGTCATCGACACTGAGCGAGACCTGTTGGCCGGTGAGCGCACTGATTTTGAACGCGTCGTATTTATCGCCGCTCGCCTTGGAGCGACCGGCTTCGCCAGCACCCGCCACATTCACGTAGCCTCCAAGTGTGACGGGGTTCGGCATTGGCTGCGCAGTGGTGGGTGTGTCGTTGGGCGCGTACGGCGCGTTGGGATCGTTGACGTCACTGTCCACCGCGATGCCGGAGGCCGCGGTAATACGGCCGCTGACGGAGAACTTCGCAATGGGGTCGGGACCCGGGCCGGGATCGGAGGCGCCCCCTCCACCGCCGCAGGCTGAAAGAACCGTGATCAACAAAGCGCCGCTGAATGTCGGCAGGCGGGGCATGCTTCCTCCTTGAGTTGACGATCGATCGGCCGCGTAATGCTGCGCGACGTGCGCGGCCTGTTTGTCAAAGGCGCGCAACTCTGCTCGACGGCCATGTGACATGCAAGCTGTCGCAATAACCCGCCACGAACCAACTGGTTAGTTTTAACGAACCGACCGGTAAGTTGATTTCAAACCGAAAGTCTGCGCCTGAGACAAAGGCAGGACGTCCCCGGCGCCGCGGTGCTCAGCGAGCTGACCCGCTCAATGCATGAGCCAAAATATCAATCAGCTTATTGACCCAGCGCTGATCGAGATCGCGTAATGAGGCGTACTCGCTCACCTCAATGAGACGAACGCGCGCATCGGCACTGAGAGCCGCAATGAGCTGTGAGCCTTCGGCGAGCGTCAGCCCTTGCGCGTGGGGAAAGTAAGCCGCAGGCAACTCCGCCTTCTGGAAGGCGTCGACATCGATATGCAACAGGATTTGCGCAGATGGCGGGATCCCCGCCAGAGCTCGCCGCGCGGCCTCTCGAGCGCCCATGCGACGAATGTCAGACAGCAGCACTGTGCGGACTCCGGAGCTGCTAGGACGTGGGGGGCTGGTGTTGCCCAGCAAGGTTACGTTGGACGGTGGCAACGCCGGGCCTGTCCAGAATGGAGAATCATGCGTGAGCAGCCAGACTGCCAACGTGGCAGCGCTTTGGCTACGCCCGGCTTCCGGAGGCGCATCGTCACTGTCACCATCAATGTAGAGAACATGCACTTCGTCGGTCGTGCTGCGAGCGAGTGCCTGCGCAGTCCCAACGACAACACTGCAGTCACAACCGACCAGCAACGGAATGTGGCCCGGCTGCTTGAGCAGCGGAACTATACGCTCGACGAGGCTCTCCCAGACGATTCGCGGACCTGGCCAACTTCTGATTGGAGGAATCGAGTGATGTGGCAAGTAGCTGGGAAGCGCGATATCGCCATCATCGAGCACAGTACAACCGGCCGCCCGCAAGCGCGCGAGTATCTGCGCGTCGCGATAAGCACGAGCGTCATCTTCAGAGCCGGGATATAGCGATCCGCTTCGCAGCGGAACACCGAGTATGTGATACGTCCGCTGCACATTGTTATCGGGCGCCGGGGAGGACTGCTGTCCGAGCGCCCTCATTGAGGGGCGCAGTCCCAGCACGGCGCCGCCCCCTAGCAGAAATGAGCGACGTGAGAGATACGCGTGATGCATGTTGAGTCCATCCTGTACTCTGCTATGCCTGAGACTACATGATGTGTCACTTCCGCTTCCGCTAGTTGTATTGGGATATGCGGCGAGACGCCCGCTGAGCGCGACCGGGTCATGGCCATGGCCAAGAGCTAAAAACGGCACGTGCCCGTGCCCGATGTCGAACCGACGACCCGTCATACGTCCTTGGTTAGGAGGTACCCGAGCCATGACCACGTCGCGGACACAAAAATCGCTGTTGCGAGCAAGCCACCGCTTACGGTGCGCACAGCGTCTTACCGGCCCTTCAAAGTATGCGGTCGAGTTCACACCCTTCGGTGCGCGCCTTCGTTTGGTGCGGCCTCCCTATCCATCTGTCGCTGATAGCCACGCCGCAGATTTCTGTTTGATCCCTGCGCCGGAAGAGAACTGAGGCGCTCATGCACACGGGATATCGCTGGATCATCGTAGGCGTTGGCGCCCTTGTGACCTGCGTGGCCATCGGGTCAATGTTCTCGCTTGCCGTGTTTCTCGGCCCCATGTCGGCCAGTACCGGCTGGGGGCGTGCAACGATCTCCACGGCGATGACGCTCGATTTCCTCGTCATGGGTATCGCTGGATTTCTGTGGGGCACGGCGAGCGATCGGTTCGGCGCACGTATCGTTGTGCTCTCGGGTGCAGTCCTGCTTGGCGCAGGCCTCGTGGTAGCGAGCCGCGCCACTTCGCCGCTTGCGTTCCAGCTGGGCTTTGGAGTGCTCGTCGGAATGGCCGCAGGCGCCTTCTTCGCGCCAATGATCGCGACGGTGACGGGCTGGTTTGATACGCACCGAGCGCTGGCTGTATCTCTCGTATCCGCGGGGGTTGGGGTTGCCCCAATGACAGTCTCACCCTTCGCCGCGTGGCTGATCGCGCATCAGGACTGGCGTACCGCCATGGCCATCATCGGCGCCGCTGCCTGGATTTTGCTCATTCCAGCTGCGCTGCTGATACGCCGCCCGCCTCCCGCTGTGAATTCGAATTCCGCCTCAGGCACCGACTCCTCAGCCGATGACTCGGTGCCCAGGTTGAAAGATGCTCTGGTCTCGCCGCAGTTCCTGGTACTGGGAACGACGTTTTTCTTCTGCTGTGCTGCCCACTCTGGGCCGATCTTTCACGTCGTGAGCTACGCGATATCGTGCGGCATTCCGACCATGGCAGCGGTGAGTATCTACAGCCTTGAAGGCCTGTCCGGATTGGGTGGCCGGCTGCTGTTGGGCGTCGCGGCAGATCGGCTGGGTGTCAAGCCTGTATTGATCGGCGGCTTGTTGATCCAGTCCCTCGCGATCAGCGGATACCTGTTCGCGAGCCGACTCAACGAGTTCTACCTGCTCTCCCTCGTGTTCGGCATGGCATATGGGGGGGTCATGCCGCTCTACGCGGTACTCGCGCGCGATTACTTCGACCAGCGACTCATGGGCTCCGTCTTTGGAGCCGCAACCATGTTATCGAGTCTGGGTATGGCGTTGGGACCGCTGGTGGGCGGTTGGGTTTTCGACACCTATCATGGCTACCGTTGGCTTTACATCAGCTCCCTTGGACTGGCGTTGGTCGCGGCGGCAGTGGCAGTCGCGTTCCCAACTCCGTCGAGCTCTAGTCGTTGGGATGCTCGGCGGCCTCGAGAAGTATTTCGCGAATGATCGCCCGGGGCGGCAATGAGGATGCCGAGTCGTTGACGAACTCGTTGATATAGAGTCGGTGCGCCCACGGATGACAGGCGATGCCGTTGGGAAAAGATAGCCGGGCGTCTGCGCCCGTGCCATCGACAACCCCGCGCTCGCCATTGCCGAGAATGCGCTTGACGGCCCCATCCAGTGTTACTTCGTAAATCTCATGGGATTGAGATGCGGTTACATAGAATCGGTCCTTCCTGAAGCACAAATGCCCCAATCCCTTTTTGGATATGGTCGCGAAAGGCGTAACCAGGCCTTGCGGATTGATCTTTAACATCCTGTTGTCACGGTAATTGACGACATAAAGATTTCCCTCATGATCGAAGGAAATACCGTTGGGGCACGTGAAGAGGTCGCTTTTTGCGAATGCGGAACCGGTGCCGTCCTTCCCGATCTTCGTGATCGAGTTACCGCGACAATTTGCTGCGTAAACATCGCCCGTCTGACTGTTGACGGCGATGCCTACAGGACCGCTGAGGCCACTCGTCACAAATGGTTGCGCCTGCCCTTTTCGGTCAATCTTGATGATTGAATTCCCGTAATAGTTCGACTGCAGGAGGTTGCCTTCATTGTCGATCGCGTTGCCAGAGGCGCCGTAAAGACCGGACGCAAATATTTGACGCTCCCCTGCCAGTGTGAACTTCCAGACGATATCGCCAAAATCCGCGATATAAATATCACCTACAAGATCAATGGTTACGCCGCCGACGGAGTGGCCTTGGATGACATCAGTGAAAGAACGGATTTTTATTTGTGCACTCGAGGCAACGGCCGTAAGGAGCAGTGCCATTGCCAGCGCGGCGTTGAGCGCAGCACGAGAAGCTCTCACAGATCAGCCCTGTTCCGTTGGACTTGAGGCGGGACTCAGCATGCGTGCATTTCGACGGGACGAACAGGGCCACTTACAGGGAAGGAGCTGGGAGCCACTGAGGAAGCGCGACTACTTGTATGCGCTCGGGTTGCGGTCGAAACTTTCCTTTACCGGACTCTTCCACCCGCCGCCGTCGTTCTTCGGGTCGTAACACACTGGCAATTTCTCATACGAAACCGGCTTTCTGTTCGCCGTGCCATTGATCGAATACAGTTGCATGTTACAAAAGTCGCCTCCCACTCCGTGTACGGCGACATATTGACCGCCGGGCAGCGGCGTGAACCTGATATGAGCCTGGCACAATTGCCACTTATCGGTAACCCCGGTTTCGATGAGAGCCGGAACTTGAGTTGCAAACCGAAATGGAGCCCCGGCTGGTATCTTTACCGTGACGCTCGAAATATTTTTTCCTTTATCGGCATACATGGTGGCGATACTCACGTTGTGCAGTATCGCGATTGCTTCCGCCGGGGTAGCGGAGCATCGATACGCGTCAAACCCGCCCGGGTAGTGGTAGAACCATAAGTTACTAACGCGGGAATCGATAGTTTCCAAAGTCAACGAGGCTGAATTGGCATCTGTTGGTGGCACATAAGCAGTGACGCATCCAACCAGCAGGGCCAGACAACAGCAAGCAGCTAAGTGGCGAATCATGGGGTCTTATCGGCTGCAAGGGAAGCCAGGGCCGTTTCCAGGTTTTGATTGGCGGCGGAGCTACCTTGTGCCGCGGCTTTGCGGAACCAGTTGACACCTGCTTCCGGATTCGGGGGCAGGATCCCCGGAATGCCCATCATGTTGAGCCTGCCCAATTCGTTTTCAGAGTATTCGTCCCCAGACCCGGCTGCCGCGGTCAGGTCCGCCAAACCCTCGCGCAGCTTTCCAGCCTCCATGTAGGCTCTGCCGCGATTTGCGAGGCTGCTGACATCGGTTGGATTCGAATCCAGCACCTTCGAATACACGGCAATGGCGTCCTCATACTTGTTCTCGAGCATCAACACCCAGGCCAGGCACGGCAGGCACGCCTCTGCACCCAGGGCAATCGCTTTTCGATAGTCGCGTTCTGCAGCGACATAGTCTCCATCCTGCTCATGCGCCATCGCCTGCTCCGAGACAATGGTTGATTCCAACAACTGCAGGCGCGCGGGAGGCAGCCCCGCTTTGCGGGACTCATCCAGGAAGGCGTACATTTGCTCGATACTGCCTCCCCATCGAGGCTCGATAGTCTGCAGGTAACACTCCCTGACAATGACATTGCCAGGGTCGACCTTGGTGGACTGAGCCAGCAGTTCGCGGACTTCACCTTTATCACCGAGGTAGTTAGCAACGGCCAACGCATAAAAATAGGTCAGGACCGGCTTGGCATCCAAGGCGACGGAGGCATGTAAGTCCTGTGATGCTTTGCCCAGGGCAGCTTCCATACCGCGAAGCTGCTCAGCCGTGGTCTCGCTGAACGAGGCGGGGCCGCGGCGCTCCTCCCCGACCTTTTTGTAGTAGATACCGCGTGCCAGATGAGCGACATAGGAATTCGGAAACCGGGCGATCCAGGCGTCGTATTTTGACTCGAGCTCCCTGTCTGTAGCGTAAAATGCCCGAAAGGCAGCACGCAGTTCCAGGTCCGTGACGGTGCCGTTGCGGTAGCCGGTTTGAATTGCAGAGAAGCGCCGATCCAGGTCCGCGAACTGATTCGAGCTCAGCAGCGCCAGAGTTTCACTTTGCGAGGGTGGTGATGGAGTGTGCGCCTGCGGCGGATCGGGCGTAGGCCCCGATGTTCCCGTGCCGGTTGTGCAGCCTTGCACGGCGAGCACCACCAGCACCAGGCTCCATCGCAACGATCCTTGTCCCATAGACCGATCTCCCTGCACTTACGGGAAAGGAACTCCCGACGTTCGAGCCCAGTCTAGCCACGGTCGATGTGCTCATCTGCCAAACCGCGCACGCCGTGGAAATCTTCCGTTCGCGACCCAAAGAAGACCTTGCTCAGCTCCCGAAAGAAGACCCCGTAAGTGGTCAGGAAATACTCGCGCAACGCACCTTTGATCGTGGTTTGCCGGTTGAACGGATTCTCATCCAGCCCCAGCGGTATCGCCATTATGTCCGTCACCGCATCGCTGGCGGCGTAAGTGCCGAAGATCCGGTCCCAGATCACCAGGTCAAAGCCAAAATTCCGATCATGATATTCGGCAGCCTGTGCGTGATGAAGGCGATGCATGTTGGGAGAAACAATCAGCCACCGACCGATCCAACCATAGCCGGTCGCAATATTGGAGTGGCAGAAGTAACCGTTCATGACAATGAAGGTTTGATATACGAGGTAGACCACCAGCACGGGGAAAAGCGGGCTGCCCACCGCCGGGGCTGCAGCAGTTGGTTCAGTCAGCAGGCCCATGGGTATTGCGACGAGTCCTGCCTCGACACCCTTGATGAGGTGAGTGCCGCGCGCGGATGTAAGGATGCTCATGCGGTCGGCGGAATGATGAAACTTGTGCAGCGCCCACAAGGCCGGGATCGCATGCTCCATGCGGTGCATCCAGTACTGCAGGCACGATTGGAACAACAATAAGCAGAGCACCTGCAGACCCCACACCGGCAGCAAGTGAGTGAGACTGATGTCCAAGTGTTTCGCCCCATAGACATCGACGAAATACAGCAGTCCGAAGGACAGCAGGTAACCGAGTTGTCTGTGCGGCAGCAGAAGTGTTACCAGAATGGAAAGCACATCCAATCGGACAGAGGCGTGTGGCTCGCAGAGCATCTTGAGGGATGAGCGGTGCCAGCCGACGAGCAACAGTTCGAGCAGGTAGGCGGATACGAGCGCAATGACCCTGGCGGGGATCGTCAAAATGAGAGCCAGCAGCACGTAGAACGCGATGTCGCGGTGTGCGGTGGCGAACTTCAGAACCTCGTCATGCCATTTGACGAGGACGATGAGACCGCAGGCGAACAACAGGCCGAGCAGCCAGACCAGTACCTTGAGCTTTCTCATACGCGCGGCAACCGCCCGAGGCTCGCGACAGACACACCCGCCGCCGGCAGGGAACCAGCTGAATCAACGACTAAAGGGCACTGGGCCCGCCCGAAGTCGCCGGTGCCGGTTGAGTCTCGCGATGATATGCGGCGGGGGAATCGAGGTCCAGACGCGCCCTCGCGCCACCGTTCCGGCTGTCATTGGTCGCCTGGCTGCCTCGGCGGCTCAGACACAAATCACAGTGCTCCGGAAATTCCTGTAGAATCAAAGTGTCGCGCCCGTAGCTCAGATGGATAGAGTGGCAGCCTCCGAAGCTGCAGGTCGCTGGTTCGAATCCAGTCGGGCGCGCCATCTAATCCTGCCCCTGCAGGGTGACCCCTTCGGCATGTCACGGGTGCAAGTTGTTGGCCTTGGCTACCGATACCGCGTCAGTATCTTCTGCAACCCCTTGGACCCCGGCGAGAGCTTCTCGTAGGGAATGCTGTTGAGCGGCTCGTCGGGTGTGGCATTGAGCGTGTGGAATTCGTTCTGTGAGGGCTCGACGAACAGCAGGCCGGTGAGGTACTCGCCCTCCTTCATCCGCTCCTGCATGTAGACCTGCGCGGCGCTCCGGTTGGTCGGGTCGTAGCCGTCTTCGCACTTGCGCAGCACGATGCGGCTGCCGTCGTGCATGACTACCGGAAGGGCTTCGCCCGGACCGTAGTTGGCGGTGATCTCCCGCTCCAACGGAACGAAATCCGCGTGCACGGCGGGCTCGTAGTGCTCGCGGGTGTAGGCGTAGCTCTTGGTCGAGCCTTCGTGGTCGTTGAAGGTCACGCAGGGAGACAGCACGTCGATCAGCGCGAAGCCGTTGTGATTCAGCCCTGCCTGGATGAGGGGCACGAGTTGGCTCTTGTCGCCGGAGAAACTGCGCGCAACGAATGAAGCGCCCAGCGTCATGGCCAGCAGCACGGGATCGATGGGCGGCTGGAAGTTGGTTTCGCCTTTCTTCGCCTTGGTGCCGACGTCCGCGGAGGCGGAGAACTGCCCCTTGGTCAACCCGTACACCCCGTTGTTCTCAATGATGTACAGCATGTTGAGATTGCGGCGAATGGCATGGCAGAACTGTCCGAGCCCGATTGACAGCGTATCGCCGTCACCGGATACGCCGATGTACTTCAGTTGCCGGTTGGCTGCATTGGCGCCCATCGCAATGGAGGGCATGCGGCCGTGGACCGAGTTGAAGCCGTGTCCGCCACTGACGAAGTAGGCAGTCGTCTTGGAGGAGCAGCCGATGCCCGAGAGCTTGACGAGGTTCTGCGGCTCGATTGACAGCTCCCACGAGGCTTCGACAATGGCGGCGGTGATGGAGTCGTGTCCGCAGCCGGCGCACAGGGTTGACAGGGCGCCTTCGTAGTCGCGGCGGGTGAATCCGAGGCCGTTCTTGGGCAGCGACGGGTGAGCGATCTTGGGTTTGGCGATGAAGGTCATGTGCTTCTCCGGCTCAACCGTGCGCGGCGTCTTTGGGCTGGGCCATCCCGGCCTGCAGTTTCGGCGTCGGCCGCACCTGTGCCAGCACTCCCTCAACGATAAACGTCGATGAGATCGGCAGCCCGTCGTAACTCAGCAGCGACCGCAGCTTCGACTTCTCGACCGAGGTCTCCAGCGTCAACAGCGACTTGAACTGGGCATCCCGGTTCTGCTCCACAACGAACAGCAGCTTGTGGGCGTTCAGGAAGCGCTCGACATCCTCGCTGAATGGAAACGCGCGCACGCGCATGTAATCCACTCCAACACCCAACCCCTTCAGGACATCCATGGCCTCATTGATCGCACCATCACAGCTGCCAATGGAGACAATGCCGATGTCGCTTCCGGCCGTCGCATCGATGATCGCGCGCGGGACCAGCTTCTTCGCTGTTTCCCACTTCTTCATCAGACGATCCAGAACGATCTGATACTCGACCGAGTCCTCGGTATAGGTTCCGTACTGGGTATGCCCCGAGCCGCGGGTGAAATACGCGGCCTTCGGATGCACGCCGGGCAGCGTCCGGTAACCGATCCCGTCGCCATCCTTGTCCAGGTAACGGTAGAACTTCTCGAGCTTCAGGATCTCTTCCTTGCCCAGCATCTTCCCGCGGTCGGGACGATAGCTGTCGTCCCACTTCAGATCGCGGCACATCCAGTCGTTCATACCGATGTCGATGTCGGACAGGACCATCACGGGCGTTTGCAACCGCTCAGTCAGATCGAACGCCTGCGCCGCCATGTAGAAACATTCTTCCGGGTTGGCCGGGTACAGACAAACATGGCGGGTATCCCCATGCGAGGCGTAGGCGCACTCCATGATGTCGCACTGCTGCGTCCGGGTCGGCATTCCGGTGGAGGGTCCCACGCGCTGGATGTCGAAGACCACGGCGGGCACTTCGGCATAGTAGGCCAGCCCCAGGAATTCATTCATCAGCGAAATGCCCGGACCCGAGGTTGCCGTGAAGGCCCGCGTGCCGTTCCAGGCCGCGCCGATCACCATGCCGATGGCCGCCAGCTCATCTTCGGCCTGTATGAACGCGAAGTTCTTACGGCCGGTCTCAGGGTCCACCCGCAGACGATCACAGAACGCCTTGTAGGCATCCATCAACGAGGTCGAGGGCGTGATCGGATACCAGGCGGCAACGGTTGCGCCGGCGTAAATACAACCCAACGCGGCGGCCGTATTTCCATCGATCATGATGTGGCCAGCCGTGGCATCCATCTTCTGCACGTGCATCGGCAATGGGCAGGTGAAATTCTGACGTGTGTAGTCGTATCCGAGCTGGATGGCCTTCATGTTGCTGTCGACGAGCTGCGGCTTCTTGGCGTATGTCTCGGCCAGCAACTCGCGGATGCGTTCGACGTCCAGATCGAGCAGCGCCGCCAACACACCGGCGAAGCAGATGTTCTTCATCAGGATGCGCGTGCGGACCCCGTTGAAGTTCTCATTGCACAACCGCGCCAGCGGCACGCCAATGACCGTGACGTCCTCCCGCTTCAACAGGGCGGGCCGCGGCCACGTGGAGTCATAGACCAGGTAGCCGCCCGGAGCGACTTCCTTCACGTCTCGGGCATACGTCTCGGCATTCATGGCAACCATGATGTCAACACGGCCGGAGCGGGCGACGTGTCCATCCTTGGTCACACGGATTTCATACCAGGTCGGCAGACCCTGGATGTTGGACGGGAAGTAGTTCTTCCCCATGACGGGAATGCCGCTGCGGAAGATCGATTTCATCAGCAGCGCGTTGGCGCTGGCCGATCCGGTGCCATTTACCGTCGCGATCTTGATGACAAAGTCATTGATACGGGCTGCAGTCGATGGGGACATAACTAACCTTCTGGAGTACCTTCAGGCGATCTTCGGTTCCTTCGCCTGCAAGTCGCGCGATTCGTCGGCGGCCTGCGGCCACCGCACATAAGACTTCTGCATGTCCCAGGCCGCAGTCGGGCAGCGCTCCGCGCACAGCCCGCAGTGAACACACAGGTCTTCGTCCTTCACCATGACACGGCCGGTCTGCGGCAACGCCGCCGACACGAGCAGGGGTTGTGTCAGGTTCACAGCCGGTGCCTTCAGCCGGCCGCGCAGATCAGCCTCCACGCCGTTCTGCGTGATCGTCAGGCAGTCAACCGGACAGATATCGATGCACGCGTCGCATTCGATGCACAGCTTCGCGGTGAACACCGTCTGCACGTCGCAGTTGAGGCAGCGCTGCACTTCCTGGGCAGCCTGTTCAGCCGTGAAGCCAAGCTCCACTTCGATGTTGAGTTTCTTGAAGCGTTCCTTGAGCGAGACGTGCGGCATGAGACGGCGCTCGACCGGCGCGTAGTCGTTGGAGTACGACCATTCGTGCATGCCCATCTTGCGGCTCTGCAGATTCACGCCAGGGGCGAGCCTGTCCGCGACGGACTGTCCCTCGCAATGCCGATGGATGGAGATCGCAGCCTGGTGGCCGTGCTCCACCGCCCAGATGATGTTCTTGGGCCCGAACGCGGCATCGCCACCGAAGAACACTCCGGGACGGCTCGACTGGAAGGTGATCTTGTCCACGGTGGGCACATCCCACTTGTCGAACTCGATACCCAGGTCCCGCTCGATCCAGGGGAAGGCGTTTTCCTGGCCGATGGCGAGAATCACATCGTCGGCCGGCAGGAACTCCTCGCCAACATTGCGCTCGGCCGTGATCCGCCCTTGCGCATCGAGGTCGTATTCCATCTTGTCGAACATCATCCCCGTCAGCTTGCCGTTTTCGACGACAAACGCCTTCGGCGAGCGGTTGATGACGATCTCGACGCTCTCCTCCTCGGCATCCTCGAGCTCCCACTCGGAAGCTTTGAAGAAGCCACGGGGCTTGCGCGCCATGACTTTCACGTTCTTCGCGCCGAGTCTCAGGCTGGTGCGGCAGCAGTCCATCGCCGTGTTACCGACGCCGATGATGAGCACCCGCTCGCCAACCTTCGAGATGTGGCCAAAGGCCACCGACTCGAGCCACGCGATGCCAATGTGGACGTTGGCTGCGGCGGCCTCCCGTCCCGGGAGCTTGAGCTCCTTGCCCTTGGGCGCGCCGGAGCCGACAAACACGGCGTCGAAGCCGCCAGTGCTCAGCAGATCGCGCATGCTGGCGATGGGGTGGTTGAGCTTCAGATCCACGCCCATGGCGGTGATCATCGCGATCTCTTCGTCCAGTACCTTCGCTGGCAGCCGGAAGGAGGGGATGTTGGTCCGCATCAACCCGCCGGGCTCGCCGTACTGCTCGAAAATCGTGACCTGGTAGCCCAGCGGCATGAGGTCGTTAGCCACCGTCAGCGAGGCCGTTCCCGCGCCGACGCAGGCCACCCGCCTGCCGTTCTTGAGCTTGGGGATCTTGGGCAGCAGCGCGGCCACATCGTCGCGGTGGTCAGCTGCGACCCGCTTGAGCCTGCAGATTGCGACGGGCTTTTCCTCGACGCGCCCCCGGCGGCAGGCCGGCTCGCACGGTCGATCGCACACTCTTCCCAGGATCCCCGGAAATACATTCGAGTGCCGATTCACCATGTACGCCTCAGTGAAGCGACCCTGGGCGATCAGCCGGATGTATTCGGGAACATCGGTGTGAGCCGGACAGGCCCACTGGCAATCCACGACTTTATGGTAGTAGTCGGGATGCGAGGTATCGGTTGGTTCCATTCAAAGCCGCGTCGGCGGAGCCCCCTATTAGTGCAGGGGCACTGAGTATAGAGAGGCGCTGCAGAATGTCACCATGAGTGACAGGTGTGCTCTGAATAGGAACAGTTTTTCTGGTTTAGACTAAGTCTAGTCGCGCGGGAGGCGGCCCCAGCAAGGGCAAGCGTGCCAGACCGGGGGCGTGGCAGGTCAAGCTGCACGGGTGTGTTCCCGTAGCAGGTTGGCGATCAGCGTGCGCAGCCGTGCCGGGTTCAATGGCTTGTGGAGGATGGGTAATCCGCTCGCCTCGGCGTCCCTCAGCCGGTCCGGCCCGGTATCACCGGTGACGAGCAGCGCGGGGATATCGACGTTGAACTCGCTGCGCAGGGTCTCGACGACCTGAATGCCGTTCTCGTTGTCCCGTAGGCGGTAGTCCGAGACGATGAGGTCTGGAAGCCGTTGTACGGCAACCAGCTTGCTCATCATCTCCGCGCCCGAGCCAGCCGTGAGAACGTCGCACTTCCATCTGCGCAGCAGGGCCGCCATGCCTTCCTGTACCGCGGCTTCATCATCGATGACGAGCACCAGTGAGTGGGACAGGTCAAAAGCAGCTGATTCGGGACTGCTCTCCGCGGGCCCGTAGTCCTCGCGACAACCGCGGGGTAGGGTGATGGAGAACATCGAGCCCTTGCCCATCACCGAACGCAGGCTCACGTGGTAGTTCAGAAGCTTTGCCAGGCGTTTGACAATGGCGAGTCCCAGGCCGAGCCCCTTCCGCCGATCGCGCTCGGGATTATCGAGCTGGTAAAACTCCTGAAAAATCTCCTCGTGACGGTCGGCGGGGATGCCTTTGCCGGTGTCCCAGACTTCGATGCGTACTTCTGAACCCATGCGCCGGCATCCGAGCACGACACCGCCCGAGTCTGTGTAGCGGACGGCGTTGGAAAGCAGGTTACGGATCAGACGGGCCAGCAGTGAAGGATCGCTTTGCACAAATAAAGATGTCTTCACGACTCTCAGTGATAGACGCTTCTGACGCGCAATCTGGCCGTACTCGAAGCGAACGCGATCGAAGACGGCCGCAAGCGGGATGGTTGTTATGTGCGGCTGCACCACCCCCGCATCGAGCCGGGAGATATCAAGAAGCGCATTGAAGAGCTCCTCCATGGCATCGACTGATCTGCGGATGTTGCCGATCACCTGGCGCTCGCGCGTTGCCAGCGGTGTCTCCTGCAATGCCTGTACGAACAGACCGAGTGCGTGCAGGGGCTGCCGCAGATCGTGACTCGCCGCCGCCAGGAATCGGGACTTGGCGATGTTCGCATCCTCAGCCGTGTCCTTCTGTTCGCGCAGCTCGCTGATCAGTCCGAGGTTTTCGAAGCGCAACTTGATGGACTCATCGATGAGGCGATATACGCGCAGCGCGAACGGCGTCATCAACGCCACGTAGACGAGCATCAGCACGCCGGTGATGAAATGCAGGGAATCGTGGCCACGCAGAAACAGTACTGCCGGCAGCAAAATACTGGGGTAGAAGAACGCAAAGAATGACGGCATGACGGACGCCGATGCGTATACGCACCCCGCGCCCATTCCAACGAGGCCCATCACGAGGAAGAACTGATAAGCCAGGCCGTTATGTCCCAGGCCGTCCGGCACGTAGAGCACGATGGCTCCCACACCCCATATCAGGCCCGCCACAGCGGAGCCGCCAATACTGAGGCGGCGCCACACCTGCATGTCGGCGGGCGACGGATTGACTCTGTTGAAGGCGCGCCATTGGATCATTCGCGCCAGGACCCAGGTGTAGACAACAGCCATCCAGCAGAGGACTTTCGCAAACCCCGCGCCCTTGGCCAGAGCGAATCCCATCAGGCTGCAGATCACTGCGCTTCCAATGAACGCAGTGGGCATATTCCGGTATTGGATACGGACTTTTTCGGCCGCAATCAGCGACGCGCGATCCGCGTGTGACGCCAACGTGCCCTTTGGGACGTCCGGGGAAGACATGTGTCTGATCCTACACCCAACCGCGCAGTGCGCTCCCAGGCCAAAGAGAGCAATGTACGAAGGTGAGCCTTGTACGAGTGTGTAGCGACGCAGTACGAATTTGTAGCCTTTGGCCCTCGGCCTTTGCTGTCGCAGCCGAGCAGCGCCGGCAAATTGCGACATGTCTCACGATCGGACAAATAAACGCCACGCCCACCCGACTGGCGCACGGCGGCGACGCATGCCGGAGGTATATTCAAGCTGGTGCCGATCCTCGTAGCGCAACAGCGGCAACACGAGCAAGCTCATCAAATCAAGCGAAGTGGGACCAAGGTCCACTTGGCGCAACGCCTGACGGCCCGCAGACTGACTGACTGAACTCACCAGAAAAATGCCTCTGAAAGTACTAGTCATCGACGATCATCCTCTCGTGCAAGAGGGTGTCTCAGCAGCCCTCGAATCCCTCGCGGATGACGTTACTGTCATGGCCGCGCGTGATGCCGAACAGGGCTTGGGCCTCGCCGCGGAAAATCCAGACCTCGACCTCGTGTTGCTGGATCTCGCCCTGCCAGGCATGAGTGGATTCAACCTCATCGGCAAACTCCACGAGCGGCTGCCGTCTCTGCCAGTGGTCGTGCTGTCAGCTCTCGAGGAGCCCGAGAATGTCCGCCACGCGATCAACGCGGGCGCGATGGGGTTTGTGCCGAAGTCAGCCGCGACGCGCGTGCTGATCGAAGTGCTGCAGCAGGTTCTCGAAGGCAACGTAACCGTACCGCTCGCCCTACAGTCATCCGGACCCCCTGTGTCGCATGCTCTGCCCGGTGCCCTCGGCGACTCGGCGTCTGCTGCCGAGCCCGACGTCGCGCTGCTCACGTTACGCCAGCTCGAGGTGCTCTCACGGGTGTGCCAGGGCAAGACCAACAAACAGATCGCCACGGAGTTGGGGCTGTCGGAAAAGACGGTCAAGGCGCACGTCACCGCCATTTTCAAGGTATTGGGAGTGGTGAACCGGACTCAGGCCGTACTCGTCGCCCGACGAGTGGGGATGATCACAAGCTGATCAGCGGACCCTCGGCCCCGAGGTGGGTCCTCACCGTCAGCTGGCGCGCCGAGGACGCTCGTGCGCCTCATCCATTCTCAGCAGATTCGCAATCAAGGTACGCAGCCGCGCCGGGTTGAGCGGCTTGTGAAGCACCGGTAGGCCCGCGACTTCCTGATCGCGCGTGGGGCGCTCGGTATCGCCGGTCAACAACACCGCAGGTATCTCGGTGTTGAACTCACTGCGCAGCATGTCAATGACGGCCAGCGTGGGACCTGCGCCCAGCGTCGCGGGAGCGCGCGGCCGGTAGTCGGAAATGATCAGGCTCGGCACGCGCGGAACGAGGGCCAGCCTGTCCCTGATCTCCTCACCCGAGGAGGCTGCGATGACATCGCAATTCCACTTGGCGAGCAGCGTTTCCATTGCCTGCAGCACCGCGGGCTCCGAATCGATGACCAGGATCAGAACACCGGTCAGATCGAACGCCGTCGTATGTTCCACGGAGCTGTTGGCGATCACGTCCTGTTCGCGGCCGCGAGGTACAGTGACGCAGAACACCGAGCCCTTGCCGGGAATCGAGCGCAGGCGGACCTCGTGGTCGAGGAGCTTGGCCAGCCGATCGACGATGGCGAGTCCCAGGCCGAGCCCCTTGCGGGGGTCCCGGTCGGAAGGATCGAGCTGCGCGAACTCACGGAAGATCTCGCGGTGCTTGTCGGGCGCAATCCCTCGGCCGGTGTCCCACACTTCAACCCTGAGCCCGCCATCCTGACGCCGGCACCCGAGAACGAGGCCACCCCGATCGGTGTACCGGATCGCGTTCGACACGAGGTTGCGCACGATCCGCTCAAATAACGAAGCATCGGTGCAGACGAACGCTGCTGTCTTCATGACCCGCAACGACAGGCCTTTCTGCTTCGCGATGGGCCCGTACTCGAAACCCAGACGATCGAATACCGAGGCGAGCCCGAATGTCTCGAAACGCGGCCGCACGACGCCCGCATCCAGCCGGGAAATATCCAACAGCGCATCGAACAACTCTTCCATCGCGTCCACCGAACGGCGGATGTTGCCGACGATGTGCCGTTCCTGGGAGGCAATCGTAGACTCCTGGAGCGCTTGGACGAAAAGCCCCAGGGCATGCAGCGGTTGCCGCAGATCGTGGCTCGCGACGGCGAGGAAGCGTGATTTCGCCACGTTGGCTTCCTCGGCAGCCTCCTTTTGGCGACGCAGCTCTTCCATCAAGTCTGAGTTTTGCAGCCGTACGTTCACTGAGTCCAGGAACGCCCGGCAGACGCGCGCGGCGAATTGCACCACGACCGGTAGCAGCAGCACGGTGGTGATCCCGATCGCAAGATGCACCTGATCGCCATCGAGCAGAAAAGGCACGGCTGACAGCAGAAAACTCGGGCAAACGAACGCCAGGAATGCCGGCATCAGCGGCGCGGTCATGTAGGTGGAGGTAAAGCCGAGACCGGTAGTGGCGACCAGCACGAACAGCTGATGCGACAGGCTCGTGCGGTCGTGCAGCACGATTCCGCCAATTCCCCACAACAGGCCCGAGAGGCCACCTGCCGTAATGGCCAGCCGTCCCCAGCGCGCGATCTTCGATGTGGTTGGGTTGGCGTTCTTGAACCAACGCCACAGTGCAATACGCGCCGCCGACAGTATGTAAATTGCGCCCAGCCACGGCAGCAGCACACCGAGGCTCAGCCTGTCATAAAGCATTGCAACAACGACCGTTGCAACGAGCGTGGAGCCAACCACCGCGCCGGGCATAATCCGGAACTGCGCGCGAATCTGCTCGGCGCGGATCAGCAGCGAGCGCTCGAGAGCAGCGGCTACTGCCGGGCGTATGGAGGAATCGACATCCAGTGTCTGCATGGCGCGCGATCCTATCAGCAGCTGCCCATGGTCTATAGACCTGGGCCTATACTGGCGGATATATGGCTGACCCTGTCGCGACTGAAATCAAGGTACGCAGCAAATCCCGGCTGCTGGAAGTGTGTTTTGCCGACGGCAGCCGGTTTGAGCTGCCGTTCGAGTACCTGCGTGTGCATTCGCCCTCGGCCGAAGTCAAAGGCCACGGCCCTGGGCAGGAAGTGCTGGTGCTGGGTAAAGAGAATGTCGGTGTTCGTGCGGTGGAGCCGATCGGACAATATGCCGTGAAAATTGTGTTCGACGACGGTCATGACACCGGCCTGTTCACCTGGCGGTATCTGCACGAGCTCGGACGGGATCAGGCCGTGAATTGGGCCCGCTACTTGGAACGGCGCGCCAAAGCCGGCGCCCAGCCCTCGCCGCGCAAGTAGTTCGACAGCGTCCATCGTCGCATCTCCCTTGTCTTCAAGCTGCCCGCGTCCGCTCGCGGCGCAGGTTTGCAATCAGGGCTCGCAGCCGAGACGGATTCAGGGGTTTGTGAAGAACGTGCAGTCCGCTCTCCTCGGCTTCTCGTAACTGCTCCATCCCTGTATCACCTGTTATCAGCAATGCAGGGACCTGTGCGTTGAATTCCTCGCGCAAACGCGCGACTACATCGATGCCGTTCTCATCGCCCTGCAGACGGTAATCGGACACGATGAGATCGGGCATACGCTGCACGGTAACGAGTTTCTCCAGCATTTGTGTACAGGAGTCAGCGGCGACGACTTCGCAGCGCCATTTTCCGAGCAGCGCGAGCATGCTGTCCCGCACATCGGGTTCGTCGTCTACCAACAGAATCAACGAGTTGGCTACGTCGCGATCGACGAAGATCTGACCGTCCGCCTCCGCGGGTACAAACTCCTCGCGTCGGCCGCGAGGCACCGATACGGCAAACATTGATCCTTTGCCGAGCTGCGAGCGCAGCTCCAGTGAATGATCGAGGAGTTTCAGAAGCCGTTCGACGATGGCCAGCCCGAGGCCCAACCCCTTTCGGCGGTCGCGTTGCGGATTGTCGAGTTGACGAAACTCCTGAAAAATCTCCCTATGCTTGTCTTTGGGAATCCCGCGTCCGGAATCCCAGACTTCAATCCGTACCGCAGCATTGGTGCGTCGCGCGCCGAGAATGATCCGGCCGCGGTCGGTGTAACGAACTGCATTGGCGACCAGGTTTCTCATGACTCGTTCGAGTAGTACGGGGTCGCTGCGTACGAAGAGCGAGTTGCGTACTACCGAGAGTGAAAGATCTTTCTGGCTTGCGGCGGGCTCGTACTCGACCCGCACTCGCTCCATCAACGGCGCAAGGGGAATTGTCGTTATGCGGGGACGCACGATACCGGCGTCGAGCCGCGAAACATCGAGGAGCGAGTTAAAAAGATCCTCCATGGCGTCGACTGAACGTCGGATGTTACCGACGACCGCCCGCCCATCCGCCGGAAGGGACTGCTCTTGCAGAGCGTCGACAAAAAAACCCAGCGCATGCAGCGGCTGACGCAGGTCGTGACCTGCCGCGGCCAGGAAGCGCGACTTGGCCACGTTGGCCTCCTCCGCCGCCTCGCGGGCCTGCTCGGCAACCAGCGTTTGGTCTCGAAGCTCCTGGATGAGATCGATGTTCTCGAAACGAAGGGCGATGGCGCGGGCGATCGTGCGGGAGATGCCGTAGGTGAAGTGCGTGGCGGCAGCCACGAACACGAACAGCATGGCGCCGAGCGTCACGTGTACTGAATCGCCCTCCATGAAGAACGGAACCGACGAGAGCATTACGCTCGGCAGCATGTACGCCATGACGGCGGCAAAAGCCGGCGCGGAGGCATATGCAGCCCCGGCGCCCATCCCAAATTGAGTGACGAGCAGGAGGAACTGGCTCTCCGGGCTATGCGCTGCGTACAACAGAATGCCACCCAGACCCCACGTCAATCCGTTTACACCGGAGCCGAGGAGGGCGAATCGTCGCCACTGCGGGGCCGTGAAGGCGGTCACGAGCGTCCTGTTGAACCGATACCAGACGAGGAAGCGGGTAGCGGCGACCACGTAGATTGCGGCCAACCACCCGATCAGCCGCCCCAGGGAAACGGTTTCCTGCAGTGCGAGGCACAGGAGGGCAGCGATGATGGCGTTGACGGCGACCGCGGTCGGGATATTGCGGTATTGCGCCCGCACCAGCTCGGCGGCTACGAGTGCGGCCCGTCCCGGATCATCCGCCGGCCCGCTCGCACCGCCCGCAGAAGGCTCAGTGTCCGCATTCCCCATCCACTGATGCTAGCAGTGTGTCTGGGAACCGACATCAGAATCTTAGCTGGAACAAGCAGTTCGCGTGGACTGGACGCGCTGCAACACATCATCGCGGCAGGCAAGAAAAAGGCCGGGCTTTTCAAGGCCCGGCCTTTTCCGTTCTCAAGACCCCCGTATCCGTGCCGATTCTGCGCAGCGCTGGTTCAAAAAAGCAACAAAAAAAGCGCAAGGGGGTGAATCCCAGGCGGGAGGCTGAGAGCCAGGCGCAACGGTGGCCCTCACGGGGCACGCCCCTCACGGGGCACCCCGGGCTGTTCGCAGTGCCATAATGACGTCTGGCGAGAATCGGCAAGCACAGCTAATGACAGACAAGGGTCCTACGGACTTCGGCTTCGAGCGCGTTCCCTGGGGGGAGAAGGCACGCCGCGTACGCAGCGTGTTCGACTCGGTGGCTGGCAACTACGACCTGATGAACGACCTTATGTCAGGGGGCGCCCACCGGCTGTGGAAACAATTCACGCTGTCGCTGGCCAATCTGCGCCCGGGACAGAGTGCGCTGGACGTGGCGGGCGGTACCGGCGATCTTGCGGCAGGACTTGCGAAGCAGGTAGGCCTTAAGGGGCTCGTGGTCCTAACTGACATCAATGCGGCCATGCTGGAGCGCGGACGGGAACGCCTACTCGATGCGGGCAACGCCGGCAACCTGCGTTATGTGCAGGCGAATGCCGAGCAGTTGCCGTTTGCCGACTCCAGTTTCGACTGCATCACCATCGGCTTCGGGCTGCGCAACGTCACAGACAAGTCCGCCGCGCTCGCCTCCATGCGCCGGGTGTTGAAGCCCGGTGGCCAGCTGCTCGTTCTGGAGTTCTCACGGCCGGTCCTGCCAGGGCTGAAGCCGTTATATGACACATACTCCTTCCGCGTACTGCCGTTGCTCGGCAAGCTGGTAGCGCGGGATGAGGCCAGCTACCGGTATCTGGCGGAGTCGATCCGCATGCATCCCGGCCAGGAGGCGCTGCTGGAAATGCTGAAATCCGCGGGACTCGAAGGCTGCCGATACCATAACCTCGCGGGTGGTATCGTCGCAGTCCATCGCGGCTACAAGTCCTGACTCGCCTCCCCCCTGCCTGTATTAATGAACAAGGCAATGAACAAGGCTGTACGGTGCGGCTTACGTCCCGGTCGCGCGGCCGCCGCGCGACCCATAACAACAGCGCCGTGCCGAGCGCGCGCGGGCGGGCAATGAGACTTGTGACCGTGACTGCGCGGGTGGCGTCAGGCTACGCTTAAACATGTCGGCGAAAGCCGGCAGGAATGGATTTCAGGGAAACGTTGTTATATTGGGACCAGCGTAAGCCACAGACTGCGACATGAAAGAGGCCATCCTTCTTCTCGACGACGATCTCACGACGCTGACAGTACTGGAGCGCGCACTGGGTGGTGCGGGCTTCAACTGCTGCAGCAGCAGCGATCCGAAGCAGGCTTTGTCGATCGTTGCGGCCAAAGATGAGATCGCCGTGGTGGTGACCGACCTGTACATGCCTCATATGAACGGCCTGCAATTCGCGCAGGCCTTGAGCGAGACTCCGCTCGGCCGTCCGACGCCGCGCGTACTGCTGCTCACCGCACAGCCGTCCCTCGAGTCGGCCATCGGCGCGCTGCGCGGGGGTGCCTGCGATTTTCTGGTAAAGCCCGTCAGCACCGCGGACCTGGTGGCGGCCGTGAGCCGTGCGCTGGAGCGGGCGCGCCAGGACCGCCTGATCCATCGTGGCCGTGCGCCGGATGTGGCCCAGCACGCGCTTCCGGGAGCCGTCGAGGCTACGGGACGCAAAGCCAAGGTGCCCGTGCTCGATACGATCGAGCGGCTGCGGCGGCTGCGCAGCCGTTATGACGAGCACAAACTCGATGATGTTGCCTGGGAGCTGCTGCTCGAATTGCTGCGGACGGAACAGGGCGAGCACAAGCTGTCAGTCTCGGCGCTGACCATTTCGATTCCCGGCGTCTCGGCAACCACCTCGCTGCGGCGGATCGGCGAGCTGACCGCGCGCGGCTATGTTGACCGGGTGCCCGATGCGCGCGATGGACGGCGCGATTTCGTGGCGCTCACAGTGAAGGCGCACGAGCTGCTGAAGGACTATCTGGCTGATGTGGATCGCTATCTGACAGACATACATTCGAGCGGTCCGGCTACATCGGCACCTTGAGCGGCCGCGGCCGCCTTGGGAAGCACCCGACACAGGGACGAGTTGGCGCGAGCATGAAGCAGTTCATTCCCACGATTGATCACGTGCATGTTGGGGCAGCTGACCCACCCTCGGCGGCTGATCCATGGTCGGGAATTTCGGAGGATGTGATCCGGCGTTTCTTCGATGTGCTGTGCATCGAACAGGGATTGCCGAAAGGCATGCTCTCAGCTTACCGGGCGGATCTGGATGCGTTCGACCGCTGGTTGATCGAGGCGAAGCACAAGACGCTGATCAGTGCGACCGAGCAGGATGTGAGTGAGTACCTCACTGTGTCCATGTCATGCATCAAGGCGTTCTATGGGTTCCTGGTGAGCGCAGGGTGCAGGGACGACGATCCGACCAAGGCGGCGCGCAAACCTCGCAAGCGGCGGCAGCGTAGCTGACCCGTTTCGATGGCGGACGGGGCGGGCGCGGTATAGGATCGCGCGCACTGTATTTCCGGCCGGCCGATGCTGACTTCTACCCTTGAAAATGTGCTGAATCGCGGCTTGCCGCGCTCGCCTCGCGCGCAGCAGCTGTGTGCTGAGCTGGCGGGGCGAAAAGTGGCCATCGCGATCGTGCCGGCCCTGGCCGGCGGCAGCTACATCCTCGTTGAATCCACCGGTGACTCCTTGAAGTTGTCCCTGGTGACAGCCGGCACGTCAGGAGGTACGCCCGAAGCTGAAGTGGCGGGCGCGACGATTTCGGGTGGGCCACTCAGTCTGCTGGCGCTGTCGGGGTCTGCTCCTGAGGCGGTGCTGCAGCGGGGTGACGTACGGATTGAGGGCGACGCCGAGCTTGCCCAGAAATTTCGCGAGCTGGCGCTCCTGCTGAAGCCCGACCTTGAAGAGGAGCTATCGCTTGTGTTGGGCGATGTGCCCGCGCATCAGCTCGGACGTTTCGCACGGGCGGCATTTGGCTGGACTCAGAAAGCCGCCGCGACGACTGTGCGCAACGTCGCCGAGTACCTGGGCCACGAGCGGCGAGATCTCGTCCCGCGCAGCGAGGCCGAGCAATTCCTACAGGGCGTTGACACATTGCGTGAAGACGTCGATCGTGTCGCGGCGCGCATCGATCTTCTGACGCGCCCGTGAAGCTCCGTGTACTCGCACGGCTGATCCAGATTCAACGTGTTCTGCTGAAGCACGGTCTGGATGACTTCGTCCGGGCCACTCATCTGTACCGGCCTCTGCGATTTCTTTTCTTCCTGTCGCCCGGTGTGTGGTTCGAGCGCAAGCGGCGCGCCGACCGGGGCGAGCGGCTTCGGCTCGCGCTGGAGGAGCTGGGCCCGATTTTCGTGAAATTCGGCCAGGCGGTCTCAACGCGGCGTGACCTGCTGCCCGCGGATATCGCCAATGAGCTGGCGAAACTACAGGACCGTGTGCCGCCGTTTCCAGGTGCCGTAGCGCGCGAGATCATCGAGCGCGCCCATGGCCGGCCGGTCACTGAGACCTTCTCAACGTTTGACGAGACACCGCTCGCCGCGGCCTCCATCGCTCAAGTTCACGTAGCCAGCCTGCGTGATGGCACGGAGGTGGTCGTGAAGGTGTTGCGGCCGGGCATGAGCGAGGTCATCAAGCGCGATCTCGAAGTGTTGTATGCGCTCGCCGGTCTCGCGCAGCGCTACTGGAGTGAGAGCCGCCGGCTGCGGCCGCTCGAGATCGTGGCGGAGTACGAGAAGACCATTCTCGATGAGCTCGACCTGATGCGGGAGGCCGCCAACGCCTCCCAGCTCAAGCGCAACTTCCTGGGCTCCGACCTGCTGTATGTGCCGGAAATCCACTGGGATTACTGCCGCATCAATGTCATGGTGATGGAGCGTATCCACGGCGTTCCGATCAGTGACATGGAACACCTGCGCACCGTGGGAGCCGACATCGCACAGCTGGCGGAAAACGGCGTACGAATTTTCTTCACACAGGTGTTCCGGCACAACTTCTTTCACGCGGACATGCATCCGGGCAACATCTTCGTGCTGGTGGACGATCCGCGTAATCCGCGGTATGCGGCCGTAGACTTCGGGATTGTTGGCACGCTCGACCCGCGTGACCAGAACTACCTGGCGGAGAACTTTCTGGCGGTGTTCGATCGTGACTACCGGCGGGTGGCGCTGCTGCACGTCGAGTCGGGCTGGGTGCCGCCCGGAACGCGGGTGGACGAGATGGAGTCGGCGATCCGCACGGTGTGTGAGCCGATCTTCGACCGGCCTCTGGAGGACATTTCCTTCGGGCAGATCCTGGTGCGGCTCTTTGAGATTTCACGCCGCTTCGACATGCAGGTGCAGCCGCAGTTGATTCTGCTGCAGAAGACGCTTCTCAACGTGGAAGGCCTCGGCCGCGACTTGTATCCACAACTGGACATCTGGAAGACGGCTAGCCCGATCCTGCGCGAGTGGATGCGCGAGCGGGTAGGTGTGCGACAGGTGTTCAGGAGCCTGCGAACGCAGATGCCGGAGTTGCTGGAGGCTGCGCGGGCGCTGCCATCGGTGCTCAAGGCTGCTGTGCATCGCTCGCAGGGTGGTCAGCTTCATATGCAGGTGGAATCGGCTGCTATTGAGGAGATCCGGACGGAGTTGCGCAGGGCGGGACGCAGGCGGGATGCCGTCACTGTGGGGGCAGCGGTCCTGCTGGGTGGACTCGTCTGGTTGGGCGTGAACGGGGGCGGGGCCTGGCAGGGGTGGGTGCTGAGCGCGGCAGGGGCGGTGTGGCTGGTTGTGGCTGCGAGGCGGTAACTGGTAGCCTTTCCTCCCCCCGTCCCGCCGCCTCGATCATGCAATCCCCCCGCTCCTTGACTGAAGGCTCCATCAGCCGCGGACTGCTGCAGTTCGCACTGCCCCTTTTGTTTGCTCATGTACTGCAGTCGCTGAACGGGTCGGTGAACTCCATCTGGGTGGGGCGCTTCCTGGGCGAGGCCGCGCTCACGGCGACGTCGATCGCCAATACGGTCATGTTTCTGCTCATCGGCGCGGCGTTTGGCATCGCGATGGCGGCAGGCATCCTGATCGGTCAAAGCATCGGCGCCAACGACATGCGCGAAGCCAAACGCGTGGTGGGCACCAGCGCGACGTTTTTCTTCGGCATTTCATTCGTGATGGCGATCACGGGTCTCGTAATCTGCGAGCCGATCCTGATCGCGATGAAGACGCCAGCGGCCTCGTTACCCCTGGCGATCGCCTACATGAGGGTGATCTTTCTCGCGCTTCCATGTCTGTACATGTATGCGTTCGTGATGTCGGTGTTGCGGGCCGGGGGCGACTCCAAGACACCGTTCTATTTCATGCTGCTGTCGGTAGCGATCGACATCGCGTTGAACCCCGTCTTCATCTTCGGACTGGGCCCCATTCCGCGGCTTGGAATCGCAGGCTCGGCACTGGCCACATTCGTGTCGCAGGCCATCAGCCTCACGGCGCTCGTGGTGCACCTGTATCGGCGGCGGCATCCGCTCGTGCTGCACAAGGAGGAGTTGGCGCTGTTGCGTTTGAACTGGACGATTGTCGGGGTCCTCGTCAGGAAGGGCATTCCGATGAGTGCCCAGATGCTCGTGCTATCGCTGAGCGGCGTGCTGATGATTTCGATCGTCAACCACTTCGGCGTGGATACTGCCGCGGCTTACGGAGCCTCGCTGCAACTGTGGAACTACATCCAGATGCCGGCTTATGCGGTTGGCATGGCGGTGTCATCCATGGCGGCGCAAAACGTGGGTGCCAGGAAGTGGGACCGCGTCGCCTCGATTGCGCGCGTCGGAGTCGTGTACTCCCTGCTTCTGACCGGCTCCGTCGTCCTGGTGCTCGAGCTGCTCGCAAGTCACGCCTACGCGTTGTTCCTGCCGCCCGCCTCCGCTGCCATGGAAGCTTCGATCCATATCAATCGGATTGTGACGCCCTCGTTCATGTTCTTCGGCGTAACAATGGTCCTGTTCGGAGTCGTCCGCGCGACGGGTGCCGTCATGGCGCCGCTGCTGACTCTGATCGTTGCGTTGCTCGGGGTACGTATTCCGATGGCGGAGGCGTTCATCGACCGGTTGGGCGCGGATTCGGTGTGGTGGAGCTTTCCGCTCTCGTCGCTCGTTGCCACCATCTTCGCGGTGGTTTACTACAAGTACGGTGGCTGGCGCTCGGCAAGGATGAGGAGCGTGCCGGCCGAGTCTCCCGAGGGCGCCTAGGATCCGGGTATCCAGGCGATCGGGCCCAGGAAGCGATGCAGTGTGAAGCGCTACTTTCTTCTGCCCTTTCACGGCACACCGCTGCTGTTGGTGGTCAGCTTCTCGATCGGGCTGCTGGTGGCTTCCAAGGCGGGCTTGATGGGTATCCCGCTCGGCTTTCTGCTCCTGTCCTGGTTCTTCAAGTATTGTTTCGTGGTGCTCGATTCCATCGTGGCCGGGGAGACCGAGCCGCCGGTGTTGTCCATTGAGATGGTCAATCCGATCAGCGAGCAACGTCCTCTGGCGCTCGCCCTGCTCATCGTTGCCGAGGGCATGCTGGTCATGGCCTTGCAAAGGCATGCGGGCTTTGCGGCGGGGCTGAGCGCCGTCATCGTTTTCACCTGGGCGTTGCCAGCGAACATTGCCGTGCTGGGAGTCACTCGAAACCCGTTTAAGGCCATCTGGCCGCCTACCCTGTTCGCTCTGATCAGGGCGTTGGGGAGGGATTACTTGTTGCTCAATGCCGTGACGCTGGTGGCGGCAGGTGTCTTCTACTGGATGGGAGTGCGTGGTGTATCAATAGGATTTGCGTTGATTGCAGTGCAGTTGATTTTCCTGCTGACCTCCGCGCTGCTCGGGGGAACGCTGTTCGAGCACCGGTTGGATCTGGGGATTGAAAGTAAGACCCACCAGGAGAGGATGGCGGAACGTGACGCGCGCGAGCATGCAGCGGAACGCGCCCGGATGTTGGACCGGGCCTACATCGGCTTCCGGGTCCATAAACCGTTGGAGGGCTGGCAGCAGATCGAGACATGGCTGCGGCAGCACGACCAGGCAAACGTGGAATATCGCGCCGTGCTGGAAGCCGCTTCCAAGTGGGACGATGCCCGGCCGGCCGACCGGCTCGCCAATGAGCTCGTCGCGCTTCTGTTGGCGAAGCGGGCGAATGGCGAGGCGCTGACTGTGGTCGAGCAACGTCTCGCCACCAATCCGCAGTTCCAGGTGTTGCCGCCTGCACAAGCCACCCGGATCGCAGAGCTCGCCGGGGCGGCCGGTAAGCGATCGCTACAACGGCAGGTTATGTCCCAGGCGTAGCTCGGAAGAGCTATCTGACAGGTTCTTGGCGGCGATTTCGTTGCGCCAGGTGCCACAGTGCGAAGGCGACCAGTGCCGCCGTGAACGAGCCTGCCGCGAGCGTCAGCATCGAGCCGCTCAGGATGGGCGATACGAAGCCAAACACGAGCGCACCCATCGCAATCGACACACACGATTGGACCGAGGCAGCTGAGCCACGGGCGAGCGGAAACAGATCGAGCATCCGCAGGTTCAGTGTCGGCCCGGCCAGCTGTACTCCAAAGGCGATGATGGCGAGGATGAGCTGTTGGACCAGGATGGGGGGAGCTGTGAATATAGCGTGCAACAGCGTCATGAGACCCGTTCCGGTCAGTGCGAGTATGAAACCCAGGTGGGATTGCTGTGCGTAGGTGAAACGGCCCGCCATGCGGCCGGAGATGTAAGCGGATGTGATGAGCCCGCCAATGACGGGGATGAAGAGGTTCGCGAACTGGGTCTCGCTCAGGTGCCAGTGATCTTCAACCACAGCGGGCGCTGACCCAATGAAACTCATCAGAGCGGCGAAATTCGCGCCCATCGCCATCGCGAGTAACAGGAACTCGCGGTGCTGCACTACGCTCCAGGCGGTGCGCGCCAGCCCTCCCACGTGCAGACGCGGACGTTTCTCCAGCGGATGTGTCTCGGGCAGGGTAGCGTAGGTCCCGATTCCAAGGACTGCGCCAAACAGGGCCATGAATCCAAACACGCCGTGCCATCCCAACGTGACGTGGAGCCAGCCGCCGATGATCGGCGCCACGGCCGGGGCGAAGGCGAAGAGCATGGTGACGAGACTCAGGAGTCTCTGCGCCTGCGCCCCCTCGAACAGATCGCGGATCACCGCGCGGCCGACAATCATACCCACGCCGGCGCTGACTCCCTGTAACGCCCGGAATACGAGCAGCGTGCTGAAGTTGGGTGCGAGCGTGCAGCCGACGGAGGCCACGGTGTAAACCGACAGCCCCGCCAGAATCACCGGACGGCGGCCCACGGCGTCGGACAGCGGTCCCTGCACGAGAGACATGATCGCCAGCGGCAGCATGTAGACCGTCAGCGTTTGCTGGACGGCCCACTTGCTCAGCCCGAAGTCGGCTGCGATAGCATGGAACGATGGGAAAAAGGTGTCGATCGAGAACGGACTTATCATGGACAGCGCAGCGAGCAATGCCGCGAGCTTCCAATGTCTGCCGGCTCCCGGGTCGCCGGTCACTCCTTCGCCCTTGAACTGTCCGTCATCCTCAGGATCCTCGCAGCGCCTCGAGCCACTCGGTTGGATTGCCGCCGCGCTCGAGGACTTCTACCAGTGCCGAGCCTACGACAACACCATCGACGTGTCCGCGAAGACGCTCAACCTGCTCGCGGCTGCGAATTCCGAAACCCGCACAAACCGGAACCTTGGCCAATGCGCGCACGCGGTCGAGGTATCCCATCACTTCCTCCGGTACGGCCACATTCTTGCCGGTCGTACCGGTCATCGTGACCGCATACACAAAGCCCTGGCTGCTGTCGCAGAGTTGTTTCATCCGCTCGGGCTTGGTGACCGGTGTGACCATTTGAACCATTGCGATTGCGTGCGCATCCAGCGCTTTACGCAGATCGCTACTCTCGTCGTACGGCAGGTCCGGCACTATGAATCCTGTCACGTTCGCACGCGCCGCCGCGTCGGCCAGGCGATCCAGGCCGTAGGCCAAGAGGGGATTGAGGTAGCTCATGAGAAGGAGCGGCGCGTCGAGGCGCGGCATTGCCTGCAGCTCGGAAAGAATCCAGCGCAAGCTGACGCCTTGGGCCAAAGCAGCCTGACTCGAGCGCTGTATGGTGACGCCGTCCGCCATCGGGTCGGTAAACGGCACGCCGATTTCGACGACATCCGCCCCGGCGGCTACCGATTGCACGTGCTCGCGAAACCGGTCCTTGCTCGGGTACCCGGCAGTCAGGAACGCAACCAGAGCTGGTTCGCCATTGCGGCCGGCAGCGCGCAGCGCCTCACTGATACGATCTCGGGGTTTCATTGCGCACCTGCCAGCAGAGTGTTCTGCAGCGTGGGCATATCTTTGTCACCGCGCCCGGAGAGGCAAACGAGGATACGCTGGCCGGGATGCTTGGCCGCCCATTGCTTCGCGCCGATCAGCGCGTGGGCGCTTTCGAGAGCCGGGAGGATTCCTTCGTTTTCACTACAGGCTTTCACAGCTTCGAGTGCCTCTTCGTCCGATGCGGTCTGATAGCGAACCCGGCCCGCGGCAAGCAACAGTGCGTGTTCCGGTCCGACGCCCGGATAGTCGAGGCCCGCCGAGACTGAATGTGTCTCCTGGATCTGACCATCCTGATCCTGCAACAGCATCGAAAAGCTGCCTTGCAACACGCCCGGACTGCCGTACGAGAGGGTTGCGGCGTTCTCGCCAAGGCCTTTGCCGCGGCCGCCCGCTTCGACGCCAATGATGGCCACTGACTTATCCGGCACGAAGGCATGGAATGCGCCGATGGAGTTGGACCCTCCGCCCACACATGCAATCAGCACGTCCGGCAGGCCGCCCGCATCCTCGAGCATCTGCGCGCGTGCCTCGCGGCCAATAACTGCCTGTAGCTCGCGAACGAGATATGGATACGGATGAGGTCCAACGGCGGAGCCGATGAGGTAGTAGGTATCCAGCGGGTCGGCAACCCAGTCGCGCAGAGCCTCGTCGATGGCCGCGCGCAGAGTCCGATCGCCGCTTGTAACGGGCACTACGGTCGCGCCGAGAAGCCGCATCCTTCCAACATTGGGTGCCTGGCGCTCCATGTCAACTGCGCCCATGTAGACGGTGCAGGGCAGGCCGAGGCGGGCGCATGCAGCCGCACTCGCCACCCCATGTTGCCCTGCGCCGGTCTCCGCAACGATGCGCTTGGCGCCCAGGCGCTTGGCGAGCAGCGCCTGGCCGATGGCATTGTTGATCTTGTGCGCGCCTGTGTGGGCGAGGTCTTCGCGTTTCAGCCAGATCTTGGCGCCCCAGCGCGCCGAGAGCCTTGCCGCGTAAGTCAGCGCAGTCGGACGGCCTATCCAGCTTTTCAGCTGCTGTTGGTACTCGAGCTGGAAGTCGCTGGCGTGCAGGTGTTTGCGGATGCCTTCCTCGAGCCGTTCCAACGCGGGAATGAGAGTTTCGGGCACGTAGCGGCCGCCGAAGGGACCGAAACGTCCCTGGGCATCCGGGAATTTGCCGGCGATGGAATCGGCGAGCAGGCGCTCACTGTCGATTGGGGGGGCTGTCATGGTTTCTCCTCTTACAGGCTGACTGAGCGCGCAGCTGCTACGAAGCGCGCGATTTCGGCCTGACTTTTGATACCCGGGCGCTCTTCAACGCCACTGGATACATCAACTCCAAAGGGACTGACTTCCGCAATGGCCGTTGCAACATTGGTTGCATTCAGGCCACCGGCGAGAATCAATTGTGATTTGCGAGCGGCCTGGTGCGCACCCACCCAGTCGCAGGGCATGCCGGTGCCGCTGGCGAGTCCTTCGAACAGCAGCCTGGCGGGCAACGCGTGATCATCGCCGCGCCACCGTCTGAAGACCGGAAGAACCTGTAGCTGTGACGGGAGGCGAAGCCCAGGCAGGTCTTCGACATCCGTTTGCAACAGATCGGGGTTGAAGACGGCGATTATCTCGTCGATGGCCTGCTGCGTTGGATGCCGGGTTACGGCGGTGCACAGGACGCGGCCGCGGGCCGGTACGGCCAGGGTCGCGGCTTTGACTGGTGTCAGCTGGCGGATGGATTCCGCGAACACGAAACCGATGGCGTCGACGCGGGCGTTCAGCGAGGCTTCGACTGCTTCGGGGGTGGTCATGCCGCAGATTTTGATCCAGGGGGTCATGGGGTGCGGCCAGCGGATGGTGGGTTGGGTGGCGATGGGCCCGCGGGCGCGGCATTGGCGGGCGCCACTTTTTCGCGGCGTACGTTGGCGCGGCCCGATTGCAACATGGCTGCGGCGAGCACGTGCGGGTCACCGCCTTGCATGAGTGCGCTGCCGACCAATGCGTAGTCATACCCCGCCAGCGCCACCCTGGCAGCGTCGTCTGGTGAGATGACCCCGCTTTCGGCGACCCGCGGCACATGTGTCGGCAGCAGGTGAGCGAGCTCGATCAGGCGCTGCGGGACGATTTGCAGGGTGGCCAGGTCACGGCAGTTCAGGCCGGCCAATACGGGCGCAGTGTCCTGACCTGGGCCGCGTTCGGCGCCTGTGCCAATGATGTCGTGCATCGCTTCGATGTCAGCTTCGTCAAAAGCCTCCAGCAGAACAAACAGGCCGAGGCTGCGCGCGCAGTCCAGAAGCGCCTCGATGCCAGCGCGAGGCAGCATTCGCAGTATCACCAGGACGCCGCCTGCCCCGGCTACTCGTGCCTCGATCACTTGATAGGGATCTACGATGAAGTCTTTGCGCATGGCTGGCACGTTCAGCGGCGCAAGCGCGTGGGTGGCTGTCTCGAGGTGCTTCATAGAGCCGTCGAAACGGGTTGGCTCGGTCAACACCGAAACGGCTGCAGCACCGGCGCGTGCGTAGGTCGTTACGCGATCGCCGACGTTCTCGTCGGAGGATTTGAGCTGACCGACTGCCGGGGAGCGCAGTTTGAGCTCTGCGATCAGGTCGAAGCGGGCAGAGTTAGCTGTCAGGCGGGGGGGAGGCGGCGTCGCGAGCGCCGTGCGCAACAGGGCCGCCTCGGGATGGATTTGTTTGGCGGCTTGCAGGCGCTCGTGGCTGCTGGCTGCCATTTGTTGGAGGAAGTCGCTCACGAGGAGGTTCGGGCCGCTGCGGGGCTCAGGCTCTTCGAGAACGACACGATCGATTGCAGGACGTTGCGCGCCTTGCCGCTGTCGATTGCGCTCGAGGCAACCTCCACGCCTTCTTGCGCAGACCGCACGCGTCCGGTTACCTCAAGAGCAAGCGCCGTACCGAGTAACAGGCAATCCCTGTGCGGTCCGCGGTCGCGGCCCGTCAATACAGCTTCGAGGGCGCGGGCATTGTGTTCGGCATCCCCGCCGGCTAGGCCTTCGGCCGTGCATGTTTGTAGCCCGTAGTCGGCGGGCGATCTGATCTGCATCTCAACGCTGCCAGGCCGGACATCGAACACGGTGAACGGCCCAATCGGTGTCGGCTCGTCCCAGCCTTCGGCACCATGAACCACGAACGTTCGCTCTACCTCCATGCCTGACAACGTATCGGCAATGAGCCGCGCAATTTCGATGCTGAATGCGCCGATGAGATGAAACGGCGGCGCGGCCGGATTCGTCAGCGGGCCCAGGATATTGAAAATCGTGCGCACACCGAGCGCCGAGCGCACGGGTCCAACAGTCCTCATGGCCGGATGATAGTGAGGCGCGAAGAGAAACGTGAAGTTGGAAGCGGCGAGACAATCGGCCGCTTCCTGCTCGTCCAGCGGTATTTTCAGGCCCAATGCCTCGAGAACGTCCGCGCTGCCGGCGCGGCTCGATACTGAACGATTGCCGTGCTTCAAGACCGGTACGCCACAAGCAGCGGTCAGCAACGCGGTTCCGGTCGAAATATTCAGGCTGCCGGAGGCGTCTCCCCCCGTACCGACGACGTCAATGGCTCGCAGGTCGGTTGGAATCTGCGGGCGGCGGGCGAGCCGACGCATGCCGCGCGCAAAACCGCGGACTTCATCGGCGACGACGCCTTTGGTCCGCAGCGCTGCCAGGATGGCGCCAGCCATCGCCTGTGCGCCCGTCGGATCCGTCAACTGCATCAACAGTTCCTCGGCTTCCGACTCGGCGAGGTTGCGCCGGTTGAGCAGCTTCTCGAGGGTGTCACGCGAGGGAGGCATCGGCCACTCCCCGGCTGGATTGCCGCCCCCGCTCGCCGCCCGTGAATTCGAGGAAGTTTTGCATCAGGCGGGGACCGTCGGGAGTAAGGATGCTTTCGGGATGAAACTGCACTCCCTCGACCATCAGTGTCCGATGACGTACTGCCATGATCTCCCCTTCGGCCGTACGCGCGCTCACTTCGAGCTCTGCAGGCAGGGTTTCGGGTGCGGCGATCAGGGAATGATAACGGCCCACTTCGCAGGGCCGCGGCAAGTCGACAAACAGCGTACCTCCATCGTGCTCCACGACGGAGGTCTTGCCGTGCATGAGACGGCCGGCGCGCACGACCTTGCCTCCAAACACCTCGACGATGGATTGATGTCCCAGGCAGACACCCAACACCGGAATGCTTCCAGCGAAGGTACGGATCATTTCCATTGAGATCCCGGCATCATAGGGCGTACCGGGCCCGGGGGAGATACACAGGTGCGATGGGGCCAACTTGCGGGCGGCATCCGGTGTAATCGCATCGTTGCGGTAGACCTGGACGTCGGCGCCGAGCACCAGGAAGGCCTGCACCAGGTTGTAGGTGAAGGAGTCATAGTTGTCGATCAATAGAAGGCGCGGTTTCACAAGCCACTCCCCACCATCTCGAGACCTCGGACCATCGAGCCGCTCTTGGCGAGAACTTCCTCGTACTCTGTTTCGGGAACGCTGTCGGCGACGATGCCGGCGCCCGCCTGGAAGCTGTATTCATCGCCATTGAACACGAGCGTCCGGATCGTGATGGCGTGATCCATATCGCCGCGGGCACCGAAATAACCTACGGTACCGCCGTAGAGGCCGCGGTTCGTGGGCTCCAGCTCATCGATGATCTGCATGGCCCTGACTTTGGGCGCGCCCACCAATGTGCCGGCGGGAAACGCCGCCGCGAATAAATCGAATGCATCGCAACCCGAAGCCAATTCCCCGTGCACGCCGCTGACTATGTGCATGACGTGGCTGTAGCGTTCAATGGCCCGATAAGGCTCCACGTGAACACTACCGGCGCGTGCCACGCGTCCGAGATCGTTACGAGCCAAGTCAACCAGCATGACGTGCTCCGCATTCTCCTTCGGGTCGGCGCGCAACTCCGCCTCACGCGCAACATCCGTCGCCATATCGTCCGAACGTGGACGGGTACCGGCGATGGGACGCAATTGCGCGCGGCCGTCTTTCAGTTTGACCAGCGCTTCGGGTGATGAGCCAACAACTGTTACATCACCGAGAGTGCAGTAGTACATGTAAGGGGACGGATTGATGAGGCGCAGCGCACGATACGCCTGGAATGGGTCGAGCTCATGGCGGCCGGCAAACCTTGCGGACAGTACCAACTGGTAGACATCGCCGGAGGCAATGTATTCCTGTGTACGCTTCACACCAGCCAGGTAGTCGCTGCGCGCATAGGCCGCAGTGGGTTGAGAGTATCGGCCGGGCCGCCGGTCGTTGGGCAACGCTCCGTGCAGCGCCCGGATCACTTCCTTCCGCAGCGATCGACGCTCCTCTTCGGAGCCTGCATGCACCAGGGCGATACCGCGCGTCAGGTGGTCGAAGACGAGCAGGGATCGGGGTGCAATGTAATGCAGCGCCGGGGTATTGCTCTGGATTCGGGTCGGCAACCGCTCGAAAAAGCGCACCACATCGTATGACGAATAGCCTACGAGGCCACCGGCCAGGGGCACACCGGCTATGTCCGGAAGGGGTTGCGGGGCCAGTTTCAGGGCATCACGCAACGCCTGCAGCAGCTCAAAGCTGTTTGCAGGGATAGCGCGGCGCTCCCGGCCGATGGCTAGACCATTGCGATCGAGCTTGACCTCCAGGCCATCGCCGAAGCCGATGAAGGAATAGCGGGCCAGCCGCTCTCCACCTTCGACGCTCTCGA
>Ga0068859_100000215_pt1 | contig 57465 bp, 41 predicted proteins | sample KBSSwiS22_FD_66585 | JGI IMG/M metagenome (GOLD analysis project Ga0068859, IMG submission 66585) | Switchgrass rhizosphere microbial communities from Kellogg Biological Station, Michigan, USA - KBS Switchgrass S2-2 | ecosystem: Host-associated > Plants > Roots > Rhizosphere > Soil ... | reverse complement strand
CGCAGCGATGCTTTGATGTCGTCAATGATGGTTGGCGTCAAGCCAACCTGCCATGAGGGATCATCCAACTGCTCCGGATTGTCGCGCAGGTATTCATAGTTGAGCAGGCCTTCGACAGTCGGCGTCCAGAACAGCGGGCCCAGGCTCATCTTCGCAGTGCGTTCGCGAATCATCGCGATAAGGTCGGCGGGATATTCAGGCGCAGTAGCGAGACCGGTATGCTCGAAACAATCCACCCCTGCTTGTAACCCACGCCGAATCTCTTCCGGCCGGTGCGAGTGCGCCACGACGGTGAGTTTGAATTTGTGGGCCTCGTCGACGACGGCGAGAACTTCATCCATCGTCATCTGATCCTGATCGATCAGTTTGATTACGTCGACGCCGGCTTCGGCCAGCGTTCGCACTTTCGCGCGCGCCTCGTCTGCGCCTTTCACACCCCAGCGAAAATACTCTGTGCCGGGATAAGGTTCGTGTTGAATGAAGGGTCCGGAAACATAAAGAGTAGGTCCTGGCAACTCGCCTTTCCTGATCCGCTCACGCACGGCGATGCTTGCTTTCAAAGGTCCGCCGAGATCGCGCGCGCTGGTCACGCCGGCCATCAACAATTGCCTTGCCGACGACGGCATGATCACCGATTCCATTTGCGGCGGATAGGTCTTGTCCCAATGCGCATAGTCGCTGTGCCCGTTAATCATCAGATGGACGTGCATGTCCCAGAGGCCCGGCAGCACTGTCATGCCTTCGGTGGAAATTATTTCGGCGCCGGATGGAATGGTGAGCGAGCCAACCTGTCCAATGGCTTTAATCCGCTCACCTTCAATAATGACGACGCTATTGCGAATTGGCTTGCTGCCAAAGCCGTCCAGCAGGGTTCCTCCCACAAGCGCTTTCAGGGTTCGTGACGGCGCTTGGCCGGAGAGGTTCGTCGTCGAACAGGCAACAGCGATAACTAACAAGCCTAAGAATTGCGGTAGTCGGCGGTGGTATCGGAGCATTCTCGTCTAGCCCTCACTTCAGGCGAACGTGAGAATACCATTCAACTTTGAGGAGAGGAACGCTAGCGTCAACCTTTTGGTTTTCGTGCAAAGCCATCGCGCTGTTCGACCGTATCTTGTTCTCGAGCGTCATGTGCGGGATACTTCCTCGGCTCGGCGCTGCCCGTGACTGTGTTTCGTCCAATGCTTGCCGGCGGCATCATTTCTTGTGACTCGCTCAGAACGCACAAAATGAAGACGATGAAACCAGGCATCCTCGCGGTGCTCTTGCTGGGGTTGATCCCGTCCGGCGCGTTGATGCAGACGCGGACTCGACCGCAATTCCGAATCGAAGAAGCGACGATCCGGGAGCTTCAACAGGAAATGCGAGCGAGGCGGCTGACGTGCCGCGAGCTGGTCAAGCACTACCTGAACCGTATCGAGGCTTATGACAAGAAAGGACCAGCGATCAACTCACTGGTGGTCGTAAACCCGAAGGCAATGGAACGCGCCGCCGAGCTCGATGCTCAATTCATGCGAAGCGGATTCGCCGGACCGCTGCACTGCGTGCCCGTGATCGTAAAGGATAATTTCGAGACCAGGGATCTACCGACTACCGCAGGGTCGCTTTCGCTAGCCGGTTGGGTTTCTTCGAAGGACGCTTTTCAGGTTCGCAAGATTCGCGAAGCGGGCGCCATCATTCTTGCGAAATCCAACATGGCGGAGTTTGCGTTCAGTCCCTACGAGACGGTTAGCTCGATTCTTCCTGGCTATACGCGGAACCCGTACGCGCTCGATCGCGTAACTGCGGGATCGAGCGGCGGCACTGCAGCCTCGGTGGCGGCCAGTTTTGGAGCGGTCGGCCTCGGCTCCGACACGGGGAACTCCATTCGAGGTCCGGCTGCGCACCAGGCCCTGGTCGGAATTCGATCAACGATGGGGTTGACGAGCCGCGCCGGTGTCGTTCCGCTAAATCTTGCGGCCGATATCGCGGGACCGATCGCGCGCACCGTCGAAGATGCAGTCGCGGTATTTCAGGTGATTGCCGGAAGAGATCCCGATGATTCAGCCACTGCGGTAAGCGAAGGCAAACCGATTCCCAGGTATGCGGATGCTCTCGTCAAAGGCGGCCTGAAAGGCGTACGCCTGGGAGTGCTGAAGCAGGCCTTTGAGACGCCGACCACAGACCCGGAGATCGCCCGGATATTTCAGCGTGCGATTGCGGAACTTCGAAAGGCGGGCGCCACGGTCGTCGACTCCGTCATGATTCCGAATCTCGATGAGCTGCGACGCGCACAAACCGGGGGCTGCAACCAGTTCAAATGGGATTTGAATCGGTACCTGCAATCTCGCGAGCCGAAGCCGCCGGTAACCAGTCTCGATGAGATCATTCGCTTGCGAAAATTCCACCCCACTATTCAACCACGTCTGGAATCCGGGAATGTGGGCGAGATTCCTCCGGAGAGTAATCCCGGTTGCCGCAGCCGCGACCGGTTCCGCGAGCAACTTCGCGAGTCTGTGGTCAAGCTGATGGACGATAACAAACTCGACGCACTGATCTATCCGACATGGAGCAATCCGCCACGGCTCATCGGCGATCTCAACACGCCGCACGGCGACAACAATCAACTGTTCGCGCCAAGCACGGGCTTTCCAGCCATCACCGTTCCCATGGGGTATTCACGCGACAACACGCTGCCGGCCGGGCTTCAATTTTTTGGCCGTGCGTGGGATGAATTCCTCTTGATCCGGCTGGCGTACGCTTATGAGCAGACAACACACTATCGGCGTCCACCCGCAACAACACCAGTAATTCCGAGAAAATAAGACTCGGGAAAACAAATGTCCGACAAACTTTAGTTTGTCGCAAAGTTTCGACGAGCTAAAGCTTATCGGACATATTTGAACTTAACGAGATTCCGTAAGGGCTGCGGCGACATTGCGTCGCTGAATTTTTCCAGTCGCGGTGCGGGGAATCGCATCCATGATGTAGATCTTCTTCGGACACTTGAAATCTGACAGCGACGAACGGCAGTGCGCGATTAACTCTTTCTCAGTGACGTCGCTTTTTAGCACCACGGCCGCGGCCACGTCTTCGCCGTAGACGCGATCCGGAATTCCGAAACAGACCGCTTCCGCAACTGCCGGGTGCGTCGCCAGAACCTCATCGATTTCGCGCGGAGAGATTTTTTCGCCGCCGCGATTGATCAATTCCTTGATGCGTCCGGACAGAGTCAAATAGCCTTCGCCGTCGAGGTGCCCCTGATCGCCCGTGCGAAACCATCCATTGGAAAATGATTCAGCGTTGGCTTCGGCGTTGCCTTCATAGCCGGCAAAGACGTTCGGTCCTTTGATCGAAACTTCGCCGGTAGCGCCGGCGGGAAGCTCGTTGCCTTCCTTATCCAGAATCGCTATTGCGACATCCGTTCCGCGTCCAACCGATCCGCCTTTGCGAGCGTCCGGTGGCAGAGGGTTGGAAGCCATCTGATGCGCCGCCTCGGTCATGCCATATGCTTCGAGCACCGGCACGCCGAAAACGGTTTCCATGTCAGCCATCATCTGCGGAGCGAGCGCGGCGCTACACGACCTGATAAAACGCAATTGCTGGGCGCCATCGGGCCGCTTGCCCCTGGCTCGGGAAAGCAGGACCTGGTGGATCGTTGGGACGGCTGAGTACCAGGTGGCCTGCTTTTCTCTCACGGTGGTCCAGAATGAAAGCGGGTTGAATTTTGCCGGCACCACTACAGTTCCCCCGCTGAAGAAAGTTGCCAGGGTCGAAGCCACTAAACCGTGAACGTGAAAAAGCGGCATCACGCACAGTGAGACATCAGCGGGCGTTAACTGATAGGTGGCGGCCACATTGGCCGCTGACGTCAAGAGGTTCGCATGTGACAACGGCACCCGCTTGGGCCGGCTGGTGGTCCCGCTGGTGTGGAGGATTAAGGCAATGTCGTCGTCCGCGTTTTGATCGTTGCGACTGACTGTTGGGCCGTTCGATGATAAGCGGACGTGTCCCCCAGCGTCGACGTCAGTTTCGATGATGACCACGCCTTCGCCGGCGGCCGCCCTGGCTTCCTCTGAGCCGTTTCGCGGAACGATGAGCGCGCGCGCGTTAGTGTCCTCTAAATAGAATCTGAATTCGTCGCGGGTGTAAGCGGGGTTGAGCGGCGCGGCGGTGCCGACTGTTGAAGCTGCCAGGAACAAAGCGATCAGTTCGAGGCCGTTCGGAAGGGCCATCGCGATCCGATCGCCTTTGCCGAGGCCGAAATGCCTGAGTTCCTCAGTCAGGGCATCGATTCGCTGACCGAGTTCGGCATTGGTCAACGCGAGCGGACTGTCGGTCCGGATAGCGATGCGCGAAGCATCGCCCTTTTCCAAAAGATCTCGGAGAATCATTTTCAGACTTTGATAAAAATTCCAGACCCGGGAACGATGAGCGACGCACAGACTATCACAAGATCCAGGGCTTAGTCAGTGATCAGTTCTTATGAATGGTCATTAATGTTGGGTCGTTAGAACAGGTCTGGCGTTAGCTGTTCGACCGCCACTTTTACTATTCGGGATTAACGATTTACTATTCACGAGTTGTTCGGGCTCCCGTAGCTCAGCTGCATAGAGCGTCCGCCTCCTAAGCGGAAGGTCGCGCGTTGGAATCGCGCCGGGGGCACCAAATCAAAAAGCCACTGAGTTTCAGCCATCCGTCGTGGTCCAAAACCGAACCTTTGCCAGACGAGAGAACGCTCATCAAATTTGGCGGACATTATTGTCTCGGTCGGCTATTCAGAAAACAACGAAAGGAAACGGTTCCGCTATGCAGCGACTTTTCTCTCCGTCCATTTTTTTTCTTTTGGTCTACCTTGTGATCGGTGGAGGGGTCGCATCTGCTGCTACGGGCCCGACTACTTTCAGCGAGTCCGAAATGGACTTGCTCTGTGCCGGCCGCGACGACACCGCCGCGCTGACGGCGGCCATCGCGACTGCCGGCGACAAAGCCATCGTCATTGCCGCAGGCCAGACATGTACTGTAAGCACGATGAAGATTCCCAATCTTCAAATTGAAGCTGGCGGATTGCTTAAGCCGCTAACGTCGCACACCGTAGTCGTTACCGGCAGCTTTCGGGCAGGTCCCTACCAAACATTCACCAACGCGTTGCCGGGCCAGGGGACGGTATCGTTTGCCGGAAATGCGACGGTCAACGAAGTTCTCACTGAGTGGTGGGGTGCGAAAGCAGATGGGGCGACCGATTGCACTGCGGCATTCAACTCCGCCATGGGATCATTGACGAATAATAAGCCGGGCAAAAATGGCGCGACGATCCGACTCCTGGCGGGAGACTATCGGACCACCGGAATAACGATCACCGATCAGCAGGTTCACCTTATTGGATCGGGAGGGCCCGGTGTTCTTGGTTCGACGGCCACTTCCACCACATTTATATCAAGCCTCAGCAACACTCCGATCATAAAGTACGCAGCCAGCAAAGATGTCTATTCAATGCGTGCTCGACTGGAAAACCTAACCGTGATTGGAAGCACCGCGGCCGGCTCAAACCAGGTTGGAGTCTGGGTCGATAACAACGGGATCCTTATGAATAATATTGGAATTGAAAAGACCGGCAGTCACGGACTGTACCTCACGAGCTCAAGCGTCGGTGGCTATACAAATCTCGAGATCAATACGACCAAAGGCGATGGAATCAGAATTGATTTCAGCCAATCCGCCACCTCGGGAGCAGGAACATTCGATAACTACTTCGCGCGTATTTCAATTGGAGGAACGACCGGTGATGGCGTGCGGATCATGCATGGCGGAGGAAATCAGTTTTATGGATTGGACATTGAGAACAGCGTGGGTGACGGCGCCGGATCAGGTGCAGGAATTCACGTTTACTATCCGGGAGACGGCAAGGTTGAGCCGCAGAACAATGTTTTTCTGTGGGTCTGGAACGAGAACAACGTGGTCGGCGACGTCATTGGCGGTGGCGCTCAAAACAATTATGTGAGTTATGTTCACTACACGAGTCCTGCGCCGAAGATCACCGGGAACAATAGCTATCGCAACGCCGCCGAGCTGAACATGCCGGCTATCGATCGGGCCTCGTATTTACTTCTTGGTCCCAGTGAGACGCCAGTCAAATTGCTCATGCCTGCCCCCAAAGCCCCGAGCGTGGCCGTTTCAGGCGGTGGCAGTTTGAAGGGCACTTACACCTACAAAATAACTTTTGAAACGGACGTTGGAGAAACCAATGGCGGAGTTACGTCGGCGACGGTTAATCCCGCAAACCAGGCAGTTCGTTTGGGCGCGATCCCAGTCGGTCCAGCGGGTACTCTACGGAGAAACATTTATAGAACAAGTGCGGGCGGGCCGGATAACACGCAAAAGTTTATAGCCACCTTAAACGACAACACGACGACGGTCTTTGAAGATAGGGTGCCTGATCAATCACTAGGTCGTCAGGTCCCGATGTACAACGCCAGCGCATCCCGGATCGTTCTTGATGGCGACGGGAACCTGGCGAAATTGTCCTCTTCAGCGCAGACGGCACTCGTTGGCCCGCAGATTTCCGATCCAAAGTGGCCCAGCTACGGTTTTCTGAGCCGACCCGGCTTCGGGATGTACATGGATAGCGCAGATGAGCTTTCCTTTGTCGCGTCCTCGGCTGCGAATCCTGCCAGGAAATTAAGGCTCTTAAGCACCGGCGTTACTGATGCAATTGGTGGACTTACGATTGGCAGCGGCAGTGTGATTACGCGATACCTTTCAGGCTCGGCCGCTTTGGACTTCGCTGGCTGGTCAGGCACCGATTGTCAGGAAAAGACAATAGCAGTCGCCGGCGCGGCAAACGGTGATCCGGTCGCACTGGGCATCCCTAACTCGCTGGCTTCGGTCCCCGATGTTATCTGGTCAGCGTGGGTCTCGGGCTCAGACACGGTTACGCTGCGAGGGTGCAAGGTTAGCGCCGGACGGTCGATGGACCCGACAAACGCAACCGTACGAGTCAGTATTGTCCAACACTGAAAAAAGAAGATACGAGGTTAAGCAAAAAACGTGGTGAACCACGTCCTATGCTTTACATGCAATTTTGTTGCAGTTGAGTAATATTTCCGTTGACATGAAATTTAAAATGGGGTAGAAGAGTAGGCCGTTTGACCAGACTTGCTCAAAAGATTTACTAGCTCGGCAAATGTCGCCTCAAGAGCCGTAAGTACTTCGTAACGAGCTAGGGTTCCCCCCCCGACGAATCCTAAAGAACTAATTCAGCGCTGAGTGGCGCCCATGCGGAAGTATGTTAGCGCACCCTAATTCGCAAAATTGCAAAATTGTAAACCCAAATCCAACCGGTAGATAGCAGGAGGAAGCCCAAATGAAGATTCCGAACACTCATCAGCGTATCCAGAGTAAACATCTGACGTTAGTTGGAGCGTTGATAATTGTGGCTGGGGCGATGTTTGGGCCCATTTATGCTGTTCGCTCAGGCTCGTTGCCGAGCGTTGTCAGGCCGGCGACCCCTACTGCCGCCAAGAATGATAAAGGCAGTTCGCGGTTGGCTTCGAATTTCAAGTCATTTCTTCCGATGCCGGCATTTCCGGAAACAATCGAGACGTTTGCTTCCAACTGTACTACTCCCAAGACGGACTTTGATCTTGGCGAAACGGTTTGCGCGAAGATAACTGGAGCCCCTCTAGTAAATGGCCCCGGTGGTGTCCGGCCTGCCGCGCGCATTGGTTGGGTATCACCGTATGGTTCGTTTGCCCAGGGGGCTACTATCACAACCGATCCTCAAAATGGTACTTACCTGATACCTGCGACCCAGACACAAACATTCACCGATGACGGAGGCGGTACGACCGTAGTTGATAATCGTGGCACATGGAGCGTGAACACTTTCTCGAGTCTAGATGGTTCGCTCCGCAACAGCGCATATTTTACGGTTCATGATCCGACGACCCCCTACGTAGATCTTTACGCAACCCAGGCTCAATCTGAGCAGGAAGCTCAGGTGAACGCTGGCTCGAGTAGTGTGTTCCACATATTCGTGTCGAACGTGGGTCCGGACGCGGCCCAGAATGTGGTGCTCACCGATAACGTACCTGCCAACACGACTTTCGTGGCAATGGTACAGGCGTCGGGACCGACATTTTCCTGTACGACGCCGGCCGTCGGGGGCACGGGGGCGATAAGCTGTACGATCACCAGTTTGGCCAAAGGAGACGCGGCAAGTTTTGACCTGGCTTATAACGTCAATTCGAGCACTCCGGTGGGGACGACAATCACAAATGTCACTACAATTACCAGCGACACCGGTGAGTTGACAGCTAATGACAATACTTCGACCGCGGCCTCAACAGTTGTCGCGGCCAGCACCGGCGGCGGCTCCGGCGACTGCAGCGTGGGCTGCCCGGATGACGTCGTCACTGACGCGAATACCACCCAGAGTGGCCAGGACGGCGCCGTGGTTCACTTCTCGCCGCCCAGCGGTAACGACGAATGTGGAGCGATCGTCGTCGACCACTGCAACGACTGCTTCTTCCCGGTAGGCATCACCACAGTTACTGCCAGTTCGGCGACGGGAGACTCTTGTAGCTTTACCGTAACCGTCAATCCGCCGAATACCGGCAACGCTGCGATTGTTTGTCCGGCTAATCAGACGGCGAATGCAGGGAGCAGCTGCGAGGCCGTGGTCAATGTAGGGACTCCAGTCGTCTCAGGTAACAACGTAACGTTCCATGGTGTCCGGAGCGACGGCAAACCCATGTACAACTGCGATTGTTTCCCGCTTTCGCCAGATCAGGCGAATGATGCTTGCAACGTGAATGGCGCATGCACTCGGAAGAGTTCTGACGCTCCATTTGCCTCCGGTGTCACTACTATTACCTGGATCGCGTACACGCACGATGTCCCGGGACCATATGCGACTCCGGAGGAAGAAGAAGCGCATCGTACGGGCAGCGCGTCATGCACTCAGACTATTACCGTCAATGATGTGACGGCGCCCACGATCTCGGCCACCGACTCAGAAGTCTCAGCGGATGCAAGCTGTATGGCGGCGGTACCCGACTACAGCAACACGGTAGACGACAATTGCGCATGCTCGAGTTCAGATAGTGCAGAGGACTGCCAGGGGCACCCGCATATTACCTACACCCAGAGCCCGGCTGCGGGTACCATGGTTGGACTGGGGCCGCACACGATTCACATCACTGCGAATGACAACTCCAGCAACAATGGCGGGGCGGGCAACACCACGACTAAGGATGTGGTGTTTACCGTCAAGGACACCACGGCGCCGGTAATCACCTGTCCGAGCAACATCTCGAACGTGCCTACTGAAACGGGCACCTGCGCGGCACATGTGACTCCGGGAACCGCTACCGCAACCGATAATTGCGACGGCTCTCCGACTATCACGGGCACGCGAAGTGACAGCCGGCCGTTAACTGACACGTATCCGAAGGGCACAACCACTATCACGTGGACCGCCACCGACGATGCAGGCAATTCCTCGAGTTGCAATCAGACCATCACTGTGGTGGATAACGAGCCTCCGGTGATCGTGTTCAATGGCCAAACACCTTCGATGTGGCCGCCGAATCACAAGTATCAAACCTTCCAGGTGACCAACTTTGTGACCTCGGTGACTGATAACTGCGACTCCATCGGCGTCGGCAGTGTTTACATCACTAAGGTGACCAGTGATGAGATCGAGAATGGCAATGGCGACGGCAACACCATGAACGACATTGTGATCGCCGCCGATTGCAAGTCTCTCCAGTTGCGCTCTGAACGAGAGGGTAACGGCGATGGTCGCATTTACACCATCTTCTTTAAGGTGGTCGATTTGTCCGGTAACGTCGGCACCGGCACGGCTAAGGTCGTGGTTCGGCATAACCCCGGCGAGACGCCCGTCGACAGCGGACCGCACTACACCGTTATGAGCAGCTGCCCGTAACCCGATTGCTGTTCGAATTATCAAGGTGGGCGTCTTCCACGCCCACACACGTTTTAAGATTTTTTGAGAGGGAGGCAATATGAAAAACTCAGTTACCAAACGCAGTCTTTTTCGCCTGGCACTTCTTTCGCTGTCTCTGTTTGCTTTGGCGGCCCTTTCAAGTGCAAGTACCACGCGGACATTTACGACCTCAGTTAATATTGTGAATAACTCGAGCAGGGAAATTCGCAATATATACTTTTCGCACGTTGACGTTGACGACTGGGGGGATAACCAACTGACCTCGGCCATTACCCCGGGCCAGTCGTACAACCTCAGCAACGTCGCGTGTGATCAGCAACAAGTCAAAGTCGTTGGCGAGGATCAGGATGGCTGCTTCCTCTCGGTGGTGGTCAATTGCGGGGGCAGCAGTACCTGGACTATTACCAACGACACCTCAAGAGACTGCGGTTATTAAGTTTTTAGGAATGGCTACAAAATGCGAAATAGTCTTGAACAAAAGACATCGCTCGTTAACAATCTGGGAAGCTCGGCGCAACAGTGGCCGGAACGGATCCGTGTTCTACTGGTGGCCACCCAATCTTTCAACTGAAAAAGGAGACTCCAAATGAACAAGTTTCGGTTCACGATAAACGCACTGGCAATCGCGATCTTCACGCTGGCTTTTGCGTCCATGGCCCAGGCGCAGGCGACGCGCACCTGGGTGTCCGGCGTCGGTGATGATGCTAACCCCTGCAGCCGCACGGCTCCCTGTAAGACCTTTGCCGGCGCCATCTCCAAGACGGCCGTCGATGGCGAGATTGACGCGCTCGATCCAGGTGGTTTCGGGGCCGTCACCATCACCAAGGCGATCACCATTGACGGAAATGGGTGGGGATCAATCCTGGCGGCAGGCACAAATGGCGTGATCGTCAACCTGACGGCCACCTCAGGTAGTAACACCGTGCAACTGCGGAATATCTCGATTAACGGTGCAGGCACTGGTACAGTCGGTGTCAGGATTATCAGTAGCGTGGCCAACACCAAAGTCTTCATTGAGAACTGCGTAATCTTCGGGTTCCGCGCCGGATCCGGCCGTGGGGTCGAAGACTCGCGCAACGTAGGAGGGTTCTTGGTGATCGAGAACACCCTGGTAAAGAACAATCTCACTCAGGGTGTTTTTATGCAGAGTAACTCCGGCACCATAAGAGCGAGCCTGAAAAATGTCACGTCGTATTCAAATACCTGGGGCATCCTGGCTCACCAGAATGTCAATATGGTTTGTGACGGCTGTGTGGCGAGCAACAATTCCTCGATTGGATTTGGCGCTGAAACCGGAGCCCAGGTGGATCTTGTTAACAGCGTGGCAAGTGGTAACGCGACGGGCATTGATTCCCTGACTGCAGGAAGTAACGTACGCTGCGCAAGGACCAACGTTAGCCGCAATACGACTGACGGCCTGGGCTTCCACGGCGGCACAATTATGTCGTATGGAAATTGCGAAGTCAGCGCGAACAACGGAAATAACGGACCGTTTACAGCTGGCGGCCCGGTACTGCAGTAGTTAGAGGTTCTTTCGGCTTCCCGTTTTCCGCCGTCCCCGTTTGTCTCATTGAGGCGAACGGGGCGGCGTATTTTCGTTCTTACTCCACGATTATCCTGGGTCTTGCCGCACCACTCCTGATGATCGAAACTCCAGCCCAAGTTGAGGCTTCGCCGATCTGTCACCGCCGGCAGCGTTAGCCGATTCTGAATTGGCAGGCTGTCCCGTGCTTCGTGTTTGACGCATCCTTTTGAAGCAAAAACGGCAGCGGCATCTATTGACACCAACGTTCTCGTACGGTAAAGTCTGCCGCGGTTAACTTTGTCAACTAAGCGCTTATGCGGAGTTCGTTCGGCGGTGTTTGAACGAATTTGCCAACGCGGAAGGCGGACCGTCTAAGTAAGAGGGCTATCGGTTTAGGAAGCCGGCTGGGACGCAGAGATATCGTTCGAGATCTGTTAAGGAGTAGGGGACTGACGCTCACACACCGCTCTACTGCATTGAGGCTCATGGCAATGCAGTTCAATTCTGCTGAGTTCTTGAACTTAGCAATCGAAGCGAAGCTCCAATAGACCAGTTGTAAGAATGGGCCGCTGTTCACTTTGGTGGTTTGGGATTTTGCGTGCGCACTGGACGCGTCGGCGAGTTGAATCGTTCATTCGGGTGGGCGGACTCGACTCGGCGTGCCTGAGGACTGCGAAGGCCGAGAGCGGTGCGACCTGGTTGATAGCGCAAACCTGTCTGTAGTAGTCGGTCGCCCTCGTCCTGGCTTCGTTTATTTCGAAGGAGGGCGATAAATAGATGCTGCCTCGCGAGAGAGGTTTCCCTAACGGGTATCGCGTAGTCTCGATCATTAATTGGTCGGGTCTGGCTTTGGGTTGAGTGTGCTTGTAGAATGCTACTCACTTCCTTTAGGGTGACGCAGTAGTTTGGGCTTGCAAGTTGTTCTCTTTCACGGAAAAATAGGTGTGTTAGGCTTTGACCCGTTCGCCCTCGATTGACCCGGCATCTGATATGGATGGAGGTATTATGTATCACGTAGTAAAAAAGGAACATTTCACGTCGGTATTCAACCTGCCGCTTCTACGATCACCATGGATTCTACTTGCCGTAATCGCAACCGGAGGATTCTTGCTTAAGCCGGTTTACTCGCCGGTTATGGCTCAGGAAAGTAATCAGGCGTCGCCAATCGCTCGGGTCGCGTCCACTACCTTATCCGATGACAACCGTTACCGAATTGGACCTGGTGATGTCCTCAGCATTTTAGTTCGCAAAGCGGCTGAACTTTCGGGCCCGGTTCGCGTGGACCAGCGCGGCATGATACGGATTCCAATGGTCGTCCACGAGATTCAAGCTGCATGTCGGACTGAGAGTGAGCTGGCGGCCGAAATCAGAAATCTTTACCTCGAGTTCAAAAAGGATCCGAGTGTTGAGGTATTTGTCAGTGATTTTCAGTCCCGCCCTGTTTCTGTTATTGGAGCTATCAATTCGCCGGGACAATACCGTTTACAAAGACAGGTGCGGCTCCTGGAGCTTTTGACTTTCTCTGGTGGGCCGGCGGCCAGAGCGGGTCGGACGATCGACATTGTCCACTCGAGTGCGCCGAACATTTGTGAAAGCGGTTCAGATCAGAAAACCACCGACGTGGCCGATCAGATTTCACTCTATGTTTTGAACGATACCATGGCCGGTAAAATCGAGGCGAACCCCTTGGTGCGGCCGGGTGATGTGATCCACATCCCGGATGCTGATCAGGTCTTTATTATTGGCCACGTAATGTCACCGCAGCCGATACCGCTGAGAGATAAGCCAATAACAATATCGCGCGCGATCGCAATGTCCGGAGGGCCCGCGCGCGACGGCGCGACTTCGAAAATTCGCATCATTAGAGAATCGTCCGACGGCGGCAAGCAGGAAATCTTTGTTAACCTAAAGGACATCCAAAAGTTGAAAGCGCCGGATATTGCGCTTATGGCTAACGACATTGTCGAAGTTCCTTCGTCGACCGGTAAAACAATACTCGGCCTCTTTACCGGAGCTATCGGTCCGACGCTTTCAGGTACTGCGGTACGCGCCCTTCCCGGTGTGCCATAAGAGCCACGATAAGAAAGCGAAGCCCGCGGTTTTCTTTAGGATATGTTCGCCAACGAAATGGACCCACGAATGAACCAATCGACAAATCTCGCTAAGCAAAGCATTGTCCTGCCCAGAAAAGAGCAGATTGCCAATGTGCCGGCCGACCGTGTTGACAGTGCGCCGCCGTTTTCTCACGGCACTTACAGTTATGACGGCAGCGAAGAGCGAGCCTCTCACATCAGGGACTATTGGCGCGTTGTCCGAAAGCATTTGTTTCTTGTGATGGGACTGACTCTGGTGATACCGACCCTGGCTGCGATCTATCTCATTCGCAAGCCGGACATCTACGAATCTCAGGCGCGAATTCAGGTTGACCTGGAGAACCCGAATTCGTTGTTGGGAGGCATGTCCAAAAACAGTCCGGTGATCTTAAGTGGCGAAACGAACGATCCGGCTTACTTCAATACGCAACTTCAGATCCTCATCGGCCCGGGCTTACTGCGGAGAGTGGTGAAGAATCTTGACCTGGAGCACAATCCGGATTTTTCCAGCTCCGAATCTTCAGGCAACTCAGTATGGTCTAACCTGCGAACGTTGTTGGGACTCAATCCCAAGAGTGATCCAAAGAAATCGACGACGAAAGAAGTTGTTGTCAGCGCGCCTTCCACTGCCGCTACCCAGGACCTGATGGAAGCGGAGCGCCTCTCTGACTTCGTCGATAACCTGCAATCGACTATACGTGTCGAGCCCGTCAAAGAGACAAGGTTGACCGTCCGGGAAACGCGACTTATTGATATTAGTTTGAGGCACACTGACGCGCATTTGGCGGCGAAGATTGTGAATTCAGTGGCTGACACATTTGTTCTTCAGAACCTCGAGAAAAAGACCGAAACCAGCAGCACCACCGGCACATATCTCCAACAACGAATTGCCGAACTGCAAACCGCGATCAGGAAGAAGGAAGAAGAACTGATCAACTATGCCAAGAATCATCAGATTCTGTCGTTGGATGCCAATCAGAATACAGTCGTAGAGCGACTCGAAGGACTCAATAAACAATTGCTCACGGCCGAGAACGAACGGAAGTTGGCTGAAGCTGCTTTTCGGGCAAGCCAGCAACCTGGCGCGGCCGAAGCTTTGGCAGAGGGTGGGGCGGTGGAAATGGTTCCGTCGGCAACCAGAGTCACGACCGAGGCCGAAATAAAACTGGCCGAGTTGCGACAAAAACGGGCCGAACTGCTGGTCGAAAACACCGAGAAATGGCCGGAAGTCAGGGAGATCGATAAACAGATTGCCGCGCGCGAGAAGCAACTGAACGAAACCAGAAACCGCGCCAAGACGGTAGTTACGACCAATCTTGCGACCCGATACCGCCAGGCCCAGCAAACTGAGGACGCGTTGCGCCAGGCATACAACCAGCAACGTGCTGAGACTCTAACCCAGAATGAAGCCGCGGTGAATTACCGGATCATCCAGCAGGAAATTGACACGAATAAGACTCTGCTTGAAGGATTGTTGCAACGTACTAAAGAGAACGAAGTGGTGATGGCCGGAACGCCGAATAACATTCGCGTGGTGGACTATGCGATTGCCGGCAAGAAACCCGTGGCGCCGAGGCGAACTTTGATCGTCGGATTGTCAGTGTTGGTTGCCCTCGGTCTGGGTGTCGGGCTCGCATTTTTTGTTGAGTACCTTGATGACAGTGTCCGCTCGACCGATGACATCGAAAACTTTCTGCACCTCCCTTCTATTGCCGTGATTCCGCGGGTTGGTATTGTGAAACAGCGGCGACTGCTGGCGCGGCCTGGAAAGAGTGGCGCGCTTACCACCACGAGCGGCAGCAATGGCCACGAGTTGTTATTGACTCAGATGGATAAGCGGTCTCCTGTGGCTGAAGCCTACCGCCACCTGCGAACATCGATCTTGTTGTCGACTGCGGGCCGGCCGCCCAAGACACTGCTGATAACGTCGAGTGTGCCTTCCGAAGGTAAGACGACGACTGTTGTGAATACCGCAATCAGTCTGGTTCAGACCGGCGCCAAGGTCTTGATCATCGATGCCGATATGCGTCGTCCCCGGCTGCAGCAGATTTTTCAACTTAAGAATGATTATGGGCTGAGCGCACTCTTGTCACGCGACGCGGCTGAGAGTGAGATCTTTTCGGCTATCCAACATGATGAAGAGACGGGATTATTCATCATGACGGCCGGGCCGGTGCCGCCCAATCCCGCTGAACTTGTCGGATCGGATCAGATGATCAGGCTGATTGCAACTGCCAGCGCGAACTTCGCTCACGTCATCATCGATTCCCCTCCGGTCGCCGCCTTCACCGATGGTGTGCTAATCGCCTCGATGGTGGATGGGGTTTTACTCGTGGTTCATAGTGGCAAGAATTCCAGGAAGATCGTGGCGCGGGCCCGAAAACTTCTGCAGGACGTGGGCGCACGCATTATCGGCGTAGTTCTTAACAAAGCCGATAACAGTCCGCACGGTGAATATTATTACAATAGTTACTATACCCACTATTCGGCGGCCGACGCTGACGGGGCTCCCGGCAATTAATGAATTGCTGGCGATATCGGGCCCGGGCGTTTGGTCAGATGTCCCCGACGATTGCGCTGTATCGTTTCGGTATAAGAAACAAAAACGCGTATCTCCGCGTTCGAAGCCTGCCTCTGAGAATTTCTGCTAAATAGTTTCTTGTCTGGGTTCATGCAAAGGAGAGAACAACTTGCCGGGTTTTGAATTCTTCGGGAGTGAAGAGCGACAAGCAGTTGTCGATCTGTTCGACGCGAATAACGGGATCCTTTTCGCTCATGGTTACGCCAACCAGCGGAAGGGAATTTTCCGCGTTCGTGAACTCGAACAAATGATCGCCGAAATGTTCGGTGTGGGTCACGTGCAGGCGGTTTCCTCCGGTAGCGCCGCCCTCTGGTGCGCCATGCGAGCTTTGGGAATTGGGCCGGGCGATGAAGTGATCACGCAAGCTTTTACGTTCGTTGCGTCGGTTGAAGCAATACTGATGACAGGCGCAAAGCCGGTAGTCGTGGATATTGATCGTTCGCTCAATATGTCTCCCGCGGCAGTCGAAAAAGCAATTACAGCCAGGACGAAACTGATTATGCCCGTTCATATGGCGGGCGTTGCCGCGAAAATGGATGAGATTTTCGCGATTGCTCAAGCACGCAATATTCCTGTTCTTGAAGATTCGGCTCAGGCAATAGGCGGCAGTTACCGAGGAAAGCCATTGGGAACTCTGGCTGATGCGGGCGTGTTTAGTCTCGACTTCAATAAGATAGTAACCTGTGGCGAAGGCGGCCTCGTGCTGACAAATGACGAACGAGTTTACTCGGCCACCCGAGCCTTGCACGATCATGGTCATGAGTACGATTCGTCCGTGCCGCGCGGACTGGATCCACATCATACCTGGGGATTCAATTTCCGCATGACCGAGTTGCAGGCGGCCATCGCAATGGCTCAGTTTCGAAAGCTCGATAGTTTCGTCGCCACGCAAAAAGAGCACCAGGGAAGACTGAAGCAGGCAATGATCGAAGCCCGACTGCCCGTAGAATTCCGAGAATTGGCGGATCCCGACGGTGACAACGGTGATACCCTGTTTTTCTTTACTGAGTCCGCCTCAAAAGCGTCCGAGGTGGTGGCCGCTCTCAACCGAGTGAACGTTGGCACCAAGAATGTTCCAGATGCATTGGGCTGGCATTTTGCGGCCAATTGGGATCATCTGCTGGGCCCGTTTTACGATCGACCACTTCCGGAGGTCTTTGAGCAGAGCGCCGAATTGCTGAGCCGGACGGTGTCAGTGCCAATCTGGCTGAAGCCTGACGAAACCTGGTTTGATAGAGCAGCATCGGCAGTCATATCATGTTTCAAATAGTCTTGACGGACGTCTGCAAATAAACCCGCGCGAATTTCTAACATGACACAATCTTCAACGGCGGCCGTGCCGTCCACCCAAACTGCCTTTTCCTTTGCGGTCGACCTGAACGTAGTGTTCGGTCTAAATCGTTACAAAGAATTGCCCTCGTTGATGAAGGAGCGAGGGTGGGCGCGGCCCGGACTGGTAATTGACGGCTCGATCGTAAACTCAGCACCCGCAGTCGATCTTTTGGGCTTGCTGCGCAATGAGTTTGGTGCCGAAATCCAAAGTCTGGAAACGCGCACCACAGGTGAGCCTGACTACGATTACCTTGATGAGTGCGCTAATGTTTTTCGTGCCGCCGATATCGATTGCCTCATTGGCGTAGGCGGTGGGAGCGCCATGGATGTCTGTAAAGGTATTTGCGTTCTGTTGAAAAATCCAGGCAAGGGAATTGAATACCGCGGGATGAATCTGGTGCGCTTCCCGAGTCTGCCGGCGATCCTTGTTCCCACGACGGCGGGCACAGGAAGTGAAGCGACATTTACAGCAGTTTTTGTCGATGCTGCCAACAAAACAAAAATGGGTATTAACGGCCGCAATGTTGGCTGTCAGCTAGCCGTGCTGGATCCGGCTTTCACCGCAAGTTGTCCGCGTCGGGTTGCCGTCGGCGCCGGGTTGGATGCGATGGTCCATTCGTTGGAAGCTTTCATGACAACCCGGTCCAATCCGATAATTTTTGAGTTGGGCCAGCTGGCCTGGTGTCATCTGTTTCGCGCATTTCCTGCCGCTGTCAACGACCCGGAGGCCCACGAAGCAAGACTACAGATGCAGATCGGAAGTTTTCTTGCCGGCATAACTCTGGCGTACTCGGGTGGCGGGATCGCAGGAGCGCTTTCTTATCCACTCGGCGGTGAGTTTGCGGTGCCTCACGGGTTGGCGGGCGGTTTGCTGATCCGGTACATAATCTCAGAAAATCTTAAGCGCGGTTATCGGGATTATGCTGAGCTCTACAGTCGGATGTTCCCGGAGGAGTCCGCGCTATCTGTCGATGAAAGGTGTCAGCGTTTTCACGATCGATTTGTGCAAATGCTTTCGGCCATCGGTGCTCCGCCGGACTTTTCCGGGTACTCCGTCCGGTCAGGCGACATTCCGCGCATCATTGACCAGACGTTGTCACAGCGATCTGCGGTTCTAAAGAATAATCCCATTCCAGTGGACCAACAGTTGTTGACGAACATTCTCGAGCCGGTTGTCCCGCGGGGAGCAACTCGGGTAGGTTAACGCCAGCGTCCGATCAATGAACGCATCAGGCATCTCAAAGAACCAGTTGAAAAACAATTATTACGGAATCGTGCAAGCACGCGCGAGCTCTCACCGCCTGCCGGGGAAGATGCTCCTGGGGTTTGGCGAAGAGACGGTGCTCCAGTTTCTGTTAAAGAGGCTGCAGCATTCAGCTTGTGTAAGCGATTGGGTAGTGGCGACCAGTACCTCCGCAGACGACGACCAGATTTGTGAAATTGCCGAGCAGATGGGCGTGCCCACATTTAGAGGCTCGCTGGCCGATGTTTTGGATCGCTTGTATCAGTGCGCCAGGGCCTTTGACATGGAGCACATCGTCAGAGTGGGAGGAGATAATCCGCTCCTGGATCCCACGATCATTGACGAAACGATCGAAGCCTACGAACGTGATACAAAGGGTTGGGATTATTTCAGCAATCATCATCCGCCCAGCTTTCCCGATGGCCAGGAAGTCGAGATTTTTACTTTTGCTGCTTTGCAGACAACCTGGGAGAAAGCTAAACAGCCTTATCAGCGAGAGCACGGTACGCCATTCTTGTGGGATCAGCCCGACGTTTTTCGCGTGGGCAACTATTCTCGGCCGGGTGAGAACTTGTATTACAAGCATCGTTGGACGCTGGATTATCAAGAGGACTACGATCTGCTTTCCGCGATAGTCAGCGCTTTTCCCGGTTCCTATGACTTTAGTCAGGAGCAAATCGTTGAGTTCCTCGACCAGCATCCTGAAATCTATGCCATCAATCTTTCCAGGCACGGTCAGACCTGGCATGCCAACGAAAAGGATCATCTGCGCACCGCCGAACAGTACCGGCAGCTCTTCGATAAGAGCCTGGCCATGGAAATCAGCCAGCGGAAGCGAAGAATTTGCTGCATCACTGGAAGTCGGGCTGAGTATTCTCGCCTCAAACCAATCCTGGCCGCGTTAAAGGAAAACGACCAGGTTGAACTGCAGATTGTTTGTACCGGCACACATATTCTCGAACGTTACGGCAATTCCATCCAGGATGTGATTAATGACGGCTTTCAGACCGCGGCTACCTGCTTCATGTTAGTTGAAGGCGAGACGCCTACGACCATGAGCAAGTCGATTGGCCTGGCGATAATTGAATTCTCCACAATTCTGGCAAACCTGAATCCTGATGTCCTGTTAGTGATGGGAGATCGTTTCGAAGCACTGGCCAGTGCGGTAACAGGGGCGTCGATGAATGTCCCCCTGGCCCACGTCCAGGGTGGGGAGATTAGCGGTTCAGTGGATGAAAGTTTTCGTCACGCAATCACCAAGTTATCGCATTTACATTTTCCTTCAACCGAATTGAGCCGTCAGCGCATCATCATGATGGGAGAAGACCCGGACATGGTTTTCAATGTGGGGTGCCCGGCCGTTGACTCATTGTTAAGCACGGACGTGTTATCGAAGCAGGATTTGCTCGATCACCCCTTACTGGCGCCCAAGCGGGAAAACCGACAGCGATTTCTCCCCGAGGATGGCTACGTTCTTTGCCTGTTGCATCCGGTCACCACTGAATACGAGAAAGTCGCGCAAGAGACAATGGAGTTAGCGCTGGCCCTGGATGAGTTGGGCGAGAACGTATTTTGGGTTTGGCCCAACGCGGATCCCGGCGCCCGCAAGATCGTCCGCGCTATCGATCAGTTCGTGTCCAATAACGGCAACGACCGCTTTGACTTTTTCGATCACATACCAATGGACGTGTTTATTTCGCTGATGGCCCATGCAAAGCTGATGGTGGGCAACTCGAGCGCGGGAATTCGAGAGGCCTGTTACTTTGGTGTGCCGGTAGTAAACGTGGGCACGCGCCAGTCCTTTAGAGAACGCGCGCCGAACGTCGCCGACGTTCCGCAGGCGGAAAAAGCGAAACTTGTTGCCGTGATGAAGGATCAATTGAATCGGGGACGGTATCCGATTTACAAGGCGTATGGCGACGGAAATTCAGGGCAGCGCATCGCCGAGATACTGGCGAACATTGACATCAAACTTGTGCAGAAACATTTTTTCGATAATTTTACGTTGGCAGCGACGTCGTCTGCTGGAACCGGTAAGGTTTCCGTTTAGGGAGGAAATATGACGCAGGATCTTTATGAACGAATTTCAGACCCGGCCCAGCCGCCGGTCATAATTGCCGAGGCGGGAATCAATCACAACGGGAACATGGAAAGCGCCAGGGAGTTGGTGCACGCGGCCGCGGAATCCGGCGCCGACGTGATCAAGTTTCAGACCCACTTGCCGGAACATGAGATGTTGCAGGACGGGTTTACCGCGGACTACGTCGGCGAATCGTTGTTTGATCTCCTGAGCCGGATGGAGCTCTCAAAGCCGCAACACGTGGAATTGATGGCCCTGGCTGAGCAGGCAGGCATTCATTTTCTTTCCACCCCTTTTTCCAAAGAAGCTGCCGATCTTTTGGATGAAATCGGCGTGAGTTGCTTTAAGATCGGCTCAGGCGAAGCGACCAATTTACCGCTCGTTACCTATATCGCCCGCAAAGGCAAGCCGGTGATTATTTCCACCGGCATGACCTCGCTTGAAGAAATCAGAGAGATTGTTGCTGCCGTCAGGAATGAGAATCCGCGAATCGCCATCATGCACTGCACTTCCACTTATCCCACCGCTTACAAAGATGTCCGACTGAAAACTCTAGACGTATTTGCAAAAGAGTTTCCCGGCATTCCAATCGGCCTTTCCGATCATTCGCAGGGTGTCTTTACCGCACTGGGAGCGGTGGCCCTGGGCGCCAGAATCATCGAAAAGCATTTCACGGGCAGTAGACAATGGGAGGGTCCGGATCAGCAAGTTTCCATCGAACCAGCTGAGCTCAAAGAGCTCACCCAGGGCGCCCGCGCGATTCATGCAGGACTGCAGGGATCCGGAAAGGATGTTCTCAGCGACGAGGTGCCAGTCCAAAAGATGGCCAGAGAGTCGATTGTCACGATCGCGGATATTAATCCGGGCGACGTTTTTAGCGAGCAGAATATTTGGGTCAAACGACCCGGTACTGGAATCCCGGCCAGGAAGTTTTATGAGATAACGGGCAAAGTTGCGAAGAACTCGATCAAGAAGAATTCTTTGCTGACTTTTGAAGACATTCAATAAGCAAGAGCGGTAGTTTCCTGACGCCTCGTCCCGCCGGCCTTATCAATCGCCACGAGTGTGCCCCCCTTTGAGTTAGACTGATCAGTTCTGTCATGTCCGAGCCAGCAGCTACTCAGGCCAGGCGTTCCTCCTTCCTCAGGAATGCGCTGGCGTATACCTCGACCAATCTTGTCTCCCAATTCACTCAGCTGGTTTCAAGATTCATCGTGCGAACAATCCTGGCGCCGCAGGCGATGGGCATTTGGGAGTTCGCTCTCGTGATTCAGAGCTTTGCCAACAGTTTCGATCCGGGGATAAATGCCGCGGCAAGCGTTGAGCTACCGATGCTGCACGGGGCGCAAGACCGGGAAACCGGAAACAAAGTTCGAGCCACGGTCTTCAGTTCGAATTTCTTATTCAGTCTGCTTCTGGCGGCCGGGATTCTTGTCTATCTTTTTCTTTATTGGAATCGCTTTGATCGCCATCAAGCCCTGGCGGTGGTGGTGGCGGCTCTCCTGGTCATTTTCTTTTCATTCAGCTCCTCGTTGATCACATTTCACCAGGGGAATCAAAGTTACGTTTCTTTAAGCAAAGCATCTCTCTACTACGCGCTCCTGTATGGTGCCCTGATTTCCCTGGGGGCTTATTTGCAGGGCATCGTCGGGGTTCTGATTGCCGGTGCACTTTCTTACCTGATTCAATCGGTGCTCCTGTATGTATTCGCTCGCAAAGAAGACCTGAAGATTGGCCGGCTCTGGGACCAGCAAACCTTCATCCGTTTGGCCAAGTTTGGCTTACCGATGAGAGTTGTCGAATACCCGCAGTCGATATTCGCGTTTCTGGATGTTTTCCTGGTGACGAAATTTCTCGGAATTGGCCCCCTCGCGATATATGCAACAGCCCGCGTGTTCTTCTTACAGACGGCCAACATCCCGGCAGTTTTGGGAAATGTCTTTGTTACCCGGATCTTTTATTTGAGCGGCGCCAAGACCAGCCGCGCGACCCTGGCAGAAGAAATGAAGCTATTTCTTCTGGTTGAATATCTGCTGGTGCTTCCACTGCTGATTTGTTCGGTATGTCTGGCGTTTTCTTTTCTCACGGGCCAGTTTATTCCCGCATATTTGAGCAGTGTTCCGGTAATCAGAGTGCTCATTTTTGCCGTCTATTTCGTTCCGCAAACTACCCTGGTAAGGAATTTTTGGATGCTGGACAAGAGGCTCCTGGCCCTGGGTGTTTCCAATGTGGTTGGTTTCGTGGGAATGGCGGCAAGTTTTCTTATTGTCATGAAGTTCAGGGGGCTTACGCTGGATTCAATAGCCCTGGCTAGCGTGGTGGGCTACTTCATCTATTATCTTTACATAATGCTTTCAATTGGCGTGGAACTATGGGGCAAAGCCGGCGCCGTCAAAATAATCTTACATGCGTTGGCAGCGGTTGTGATTACCAAGTTGATTCTCAATACGACACCGATCAATATAAGCCAGGGCGCGTTTGCTAATAATGTCGAACAGTTGCTTATCAGTTTACTGTGGTCGTACGCACTACTGCTGCCAATGCTCGCATACGGCGCCTGGAAAACCAGATTGCTTCAGCAACTGCGGGCTAGGTTTGCCAGAAAACAGGTTTGTGCGGAGTGAAGCGACAGGATGAAAGGGTCGCCGGGATCAGGATCGGGCCATAATCGCCTGCCAAATCGCTGGCACTGGGCCGCGCATAGTCACCACGTAAAAGAATGAATATCCTACTTCTGGTCACCGTATTTGTAGCCTTGGCGGCTTGCTACCTGATTTATTTCGGGCTAATCGCCAAGCCCGATTGGTCAATTTATGCCTACATAATAATTTGGATTACGGTTCCGAAAGCGCTTCGTCTTTATTACATAACCGCGGGCGTTTATGACTTTCCCGAAGGCCTCACCGTCTTTCACGTTGTCGAGGCCATCGCGATCGGTGGAATTGCCGTAGCTCTAATCAAGCATCGCCAAAAAGGGCACAGGCCCGGCACGGAGTCGCTGAAACGATTTGTCTGGCTGTTTTTACTTTCCGGAACTGTTTCGTTTCTCATTTCTCTTGGTCTGCTCTCAAGCATCTTTCCGACGTACCTGGATGAATTGTGGAGTTTCCTGAGCGTGCACAGCGATGTCCAGTATCGAATTCTGGCTTTCGCCTTTGTGCTCTATAGCGGGGTCTTTCTCTATGGGTGTATCGCCTTCATCACCGAGTTACGCCAAGTTGAAAGAATTTTCATGCTCTTTCTCGGACTCGGCCTGGCGATGGCTCTTGAGAGCATCATCTTCTATTACGTGGCATCTTTCCCGACTTTCAATTTGCTTCCGAGCATTGCCGCTTATAGCGTGCATCAGGCCGGCAACAGGTTCATGAGCCTCATTTTCACCAACTACGATCAGGTGGGATTGTTTTCGATCATCGCTATTGCTTGTTGTCTGTACTTCGCCGCCAGCCGCAAGCGTAAAGCCCTGCTGGCGATGTTACCGTTGCTGTTCCTGCCTGTCCTTGCCGGCTATCAAAGAAGCGTCCTGTTTGGTGTTCTGGTCGCGATGGGCTTTATCTATTGGCACAGGTCTGGTGGAAAGAAGCGGGTCGCCTACACGTGCCTGCTTGGGGCGGCCGTCATTACGATGTATCTCTTCGACAGTGATCTGCTAGTCCTTAACAATCTTGCATCCGGGCTGGGCGGATCGACCCGGCCTGATTACTTTTCAACTGAATCGCTGGATGTTCGCTTCGGATTGCAGATGAGGGCAATCGAGCTATTCCTGTATGCCTTTCCCTTTGGCGTTGGCCCCGGCTCAGCTCCGGTGGCCATGAACTCTCCCATCCACCAGGCGGTCCTGGGACTTAGCTTTTCACAGGTCTCTGATTATTCGGTCTTGATTTATGGACAAATATCCAGTGGCGTCAGAACTACTAACCCGCATAATTTCTTCATTGAATTTCTTCTCGAACACGGAGGTTTAGGAGTCCTGGTTTTGGTTTTCTTCTTTGTCCTTGTGTTTCGAAATTTTCGAGCGTGGCTGAAGGATTCATCCGTAACCAGCCACTCCGACAATCGTCTGTTCTTCGCACACGCCACAGTCTATGCGCTATTGCTCGGTATGGGGATACATGAAATGTTCGAGAGCACTTTCTTTCCCTTTACGATTTACGGGATGTTTCTTTTCTTCACGTTTCTCCTGTTAAAGTTGCAAAGCGCCCAGAGCAAAACCGCGGAGCATCGGACAAGTTCATAAGACTCCAACCAGATTTTGATCACGGCGGGCACGGAATGGCTCAATACACGGCAGATCGTTTTAGGGAAAGATTCAACGAGGGATGGCCGTTAAGGCTGGCTTTGGCAAAAGCTTACTGTCCCCCCGATGGCAGAGCGCTCGACGTCGGGTGTGCCTACGGGGAATACTGTTTGCCGCTGGCAACCGTCGCCTCGCATGTCGACGCGGTGGACGTTGATTCCAATGCCATCAAGATAATGTGCGAATTTGCTGAAGAACGAGGAATCAAAAACATCACGCCTTTTTGCGGCGACCTTGCCGAATGGGCAGAAGGCAGAGATGGTACTTATGATTTCATAATTTGCACCTTGACTCTGGTGTGCCTCGATCCACCCGTTCGACGCAGCTTCCTCGAGATCTTTAGTCGTTTGCTCGCGCCTCAGGGAACACTTTTGGTCGATTTTTATCTGCCGCGGCATTTCCTTTACCGGGCATTCGTACAGAATTTAACTTTGAAGGAAAAGGGTTTTTCTTTTCTGGCGTACTTTTACCGCTGGGTCAAGGGGAGGCATGTTACCAAACGCGCTCTCCTGCGTGAAGCAAAACAGAATAACCTGGTGGTCGTCGAACAGGACCATAAGGCGTATTTTGATTGCCGCAAGTTCGAAGGATACGGCTTTGAAAGTTTCTTTGGTTGCGACTTTGAAGCTTACACTTTAACGCCGGTATCATCGTCCTCCAGCCCGGCCGCCGGAATTTGATTCGCATGGCGCGTAAGAGTAACTGCTCCACCCACGCCGCTTGCCTTCCCAAGCTCGGACTGATCCCGCTGCTTTTCCTCCGCGCGGCCTATGGGACGAAGGTCACCGTCTACTTCGACACGCACCAATTGTACGCGAAGGCGCTTATCCGTTGGTTCAAAGTGCCTGAGCCGTGGCTTATCGCCGTCCTTACATTTCTTTCCGGAATAAAAGTAAGAAGAGTAGCTGAGTCCGGGGTTGCGCGAGGTTCGCCGCGAATCAACCTTCAGGCTATGAAGCGAGTCGTGTCTATTCTCGAGAGCTTACGGCCCGAAATAGAGAAGACTGGGTGGCTGGGGATTTTGTCAGATCTGATTGGGGCCACTCCTGCGCTCGCTTACTATCACCGGCGATTTCCCTGGGACGAAATCTGGCCACAAACAATAGCTGCGACCATCTGTAAGAATACGGTCGGGGAAGAGGAAATCCCCATCGTCATTTGGAGCGCCGACTGGCCAGCCTCATGGCAAACGATCATTGAAAAACACCTTGCGTCGTTCGGGCTGACCTTTTTCTCGTGGCCAAAATGGTATCGCTTTCTGGCGGGACAGGCGACCAACCTGCTGTGGACATCGCGCGTAATTTTCTCGGCATTGGCGGCGCTTATTGGCCATGGTTTACGGCGAGAAAAACATCTGCGCAAACAAGTTCCCCTGACGATCGAATTCATCGAGTCTTCAATGCTGAAAGGAAGACCCGTCGATAGCAATTATTTGGAAGATGGATCTAATCTCGGTCGCCAGGACATTCTTTATTTTCTCACCAAAGAACAGGCCCGGCTCCTGACCAGAAACGGCGGGAACGTCGAAGAAATGGTGGCGGCGGCACGAGCGGAAGGTTTTCAGGTTGTAAAAGCATGGCAACTCAAGTATTCCACGGCCACGGCGCGACTGGTGCTGGGCCAGTTGCCGAAGCTGGTCAAGTCCTTCGCGCGGCTGGGAGCCCCCTGTCTCGCGCCCACGTTCTGGCGCGCCTGGTCGGATTTTCTGACCCTCGCACCGTTATTCGATTCGTATCAACTGCGTAACGTTCTCCACACCCAAAATCCAAATGGGTGTACCGGTGGCCGCTTCGACAGTGCGATCGTTACCAGTCTTTGCCGTCGCTTTGGCGCGCGCAGCGTTGGATATCAAAATCGTTGCATCTATGACAGCGTCTATGAAGACAGCTTTGATTGCTACGATATCTATTTGGCCTGGGGTGAAGCCTGGCGCCAGGTGCTCGGAGATGGCAACAAGTTTATAGACAAAATTGCTTATGTTGGATGTTTGCATAACGAAGGGTTGATGACCGCGGAGGCGCGACGCCATCGCCCGGACGAACCAATTGTGGTATCAATCTTCACCGGTGATTTCGGCGGTAATCTTTTTACCAGGACCGTGACAACTAATCTGGTCAAGACGTGCATCCAGCTGGCAAAGAAGTATCCTGATTGTCGTTTTCAGGTAAAAATGAAGGACCTCGCAGCCGCCGAGACACTGCTGACCGATGATGAATTTCGCCAAACGTGCGAAGAAGTCGCCGCCAATTTTCAGTTTCTCCGTCGCGCCACCTACGACTGCGCCACGACGATTATGGAATCTGATATTGTCATCGCCGCTGCCTGGACCACGCCTGGCAGCGACGCTTTGATATTGGGGAAGCGGGTAATCTTCTATAACGAGTTTCGCGCCGGCGGCGCCGTTTTTTCTGAGTTGCCGAACTTGATTGCTGAATCGTCGGCCGAACTGATGCGACTGTTCGAAATAGCCCTTAAAGACTATGAGAGTTATGTCAATGATTATCGAGAACCACTTCACCGGCTGGATCCTTTTCGGGATGGCCGGACCAGGGAGCGAATCCTGCACGAGCTCGCCGGGGATTCCGATGCGGACACGACTGTCCCGGTGCAGTCTGTTAGAGGGCAGCCAGCCAGCCGCTTACTGAGCCAGACCTGACCTTGCCGTTAGGTATTTCGCGGAGCACATATGGAACGACCCTATCACAAGTACGTGTTCGACACTGAGAAGAAGGAATTTGTCGGCAGGTTTGAAGAGATGTACCAGTCCGAAACTATCGATGGCTATGATAGCTGGTATCAGGAGAACCTGACGACCCTCGGAAAACAGCTCTCGCTAACCATTCTGCAACGGCATAACTTTCAACGAGTGCTCGACATTGGCTGTGGGAAGGGCACCTTTACCCATCAGCTCAAAAAGGTGAATAACCAGGTCGTCGGCATCGATCTTTCCGAGACCGCGGTCGCCAGGGCCCGAGCTAAATATAACGACATCGAGTTTCTGCAACTGGATACATCTCAAATCGATTCGTTGAGTCCCGCTCGTTTTGATTTGGTGGTGGCCATGGAAGTCTTTTCGTATCTGAAAGACTGGCGTGAGCTCCTAAAATCTATTGCGGCGATGACTGAATACCTTTACGTAGCTCTCTACATACCGCCCGATCCAATTGGATATGTAAAATCTTTCGACGAATTGATTTCAGAACTATCCAGGCACTTTTCCATCGAAGTGGAATTGCTGGTTAATCGAGATCAAATGCTCGTCCTGGCGAGGTCCGAAGCTAATAAGAGCCAAAGCCCTTAGCTGAAATGGCTCTCCGCCCGGCGATTCGCACAAGCGGATGCTGATTTCTATGACGGAATGCACCCCAGGGAATCCTGCGTGAGAAAAATCCTGGGCGATAAGGATACGTTGTTTACTGTTTCAAAGAAGCCTGCCTCGTGATCCGGGAGTACGCTGGTGCTGGGTTAACCAGCACCGGGGAGTCACGTAAAGCGCATTAAGACGATGTCTCGATTGCTACTGGCAGAGCATGCGTACCAGGTTGAGGACTTAGTTCGCCGTGGTTTATCCGATCAGGACAAATGGATCGCGCTGGGCCCATCTGCCATGGCGTCACTCGAGACTCTCAATTTGGATTATCAGATTCCGGAAGACTTCTACAACGCCGGAGAACTGGATGAGTTCTGTGACCATACTCATGAACTGGTGGAACGTCTGTGTGATTATCTGGATGGACGAATCATTGATCTGTCTTCGGCCGTCGAGTCCACGGGGCTGAGACCTTTTCGCTTCCACATTTTCCCTCTCATGATGGTTTTTGACGGCGTGCGCAGCCGGTTATTTCAATTGCAGAAGATATTTGGGGCCTATCCAAACCACTCACCAAGTATTCACAAGGGAAAAGTTTGTGATCTGCGCCGCGACGACCTCCTGTTCAGCAATGACTACACGCTTTGGGGACACCTCGCGTCTTTGCCGGGATGGAACGCTCAGTTGGATGTATTGCCTGATCCGTCCCTGGACAATGAGATAACTTCGCAGGGAAGCGCTTCATCTGTAAGTCTCAAACTCAAGGATCACATTCTGAAGTCGGTCAGGCTCACGACGGTGGCCCGGTTATGGTCATCAAGGAATTATCGCGGACTTTGGAACCTGCTGGCCAGGAATCGGGACGTGCTGCTGGTAGTAAATGCCCCTTACGAGTGGGCCAATATTCTCCCGAAACTAACCCAGGCCGGGTGGAAGATTCTGTTTGTTTCAGAGAGATGCTTTCGAGATCAAAAAGAAACAGATGTCGAGAGGCCGGCGAAAAGTTTTGACAAGATAGAATCTGATCCTGTGTTGACGAGTTACTTCAAGATGGCCGGGATCGATTATTATCCGTTATTAAAGACGCGCCTGGCCTCGATTTGGGAAAGCAGCCCTCAGCAATTTGAAGGTGTCACTCGGAAAGTTGCTGAGTTGAGTCGACGCTATAAGATCTCTGCCTTATTGAGGTGCTCGTCAGCCTCGGGAATTGATCACGCGATTAACGAGTCTGCCAGGCGCATGGGAGTCCCGGTTTTTGTGTGGCAGCACGGAGCGGTCAGTCATTACCGAAGAATCACACAATTCAGAGATTATGCTGACTTGATGAGCACGGACTATGCCTTCGTATTCGGCGAGGACGTTGCCGAAGCTTACGCGCATTATGGCCGAACGTTCCCGGCGAAAGTCATACCCGTCGGCGCTCCGTCTTTGGATTCCATTGCCTCCTCGGACTGCGCTGCAGAGCGAACAGATATTCGCCGCAAAAAGCGAGTGCTGTATGCTACTTCAAACTACATGCAGAACCATTGGTACTATGGTTGGACGCCGCCTTACAGCGATCGGCAGCTGCTTCGCGATCAAATTCGCATTCTTGAATACTTGCGGGCTGCCAGCGAGCGCGGCTCGATTGAGCTAATCGTTAAACTTCATCCGGCAGCAGAGTATTCTGAGCCGCCCTGGGTAGCGAATCTCAGATTGGCGGGCGTGCGAATTGTGAAGGGAGAGGAATCGTTCGAGGATATGCTCAAAAAGAGCGAGGCGATCGTTCTGGATTTCCCCTCCACCACTTTGCTACAGGCGATTGCCACTGAGAGACCTGTATTTGTCCTTACGTCTCACTGTTTCTTCCCTGAGCAGGCGCAGTTGATGCTGAGCAAGCGAGCGGTCACGGCTGATAACACGGGCGATCTGATCTTGGCGCTTCAGGGTTTCGTGGAATCCGGAGTCAATCCCGCGGATGTGAGCGATAAGTCCTTCCTGAAAGCCTATGGTACTCACCTGAACGATGGAGAAAGTGCATCGCGGGCGATAAGTATCCTGAGCGGTATTTTGGCCGGGGAAGACCGATTCCGGCCTGAAGTGTTGGCGACCGCAAAGAAGGAAGGAATTTGTGGCCTGAATCCACCAGGCCAACCCCCTCGCCGTTCTCTCCGCGAAAATGGTTCGTGCTAAACTAGGCCGCTTGCAGAGACTCCTTCAATCGTTTTATATAAGAGATTCTGAAGATTGTGAATGTTATCCGCAACGGATATCAGAGAGACTTTTGGCAGGATTAAGTATTCAATCAGATTCGTAACCGACCAGACCGAGAGAGTAAAACCGGCGGATGCAGACCTCGCGAGGCGAATCGAACACTGGAGACCAGGAATGCAGAATCTAAAACTTTTCGATAAGGCTAATAGCCTGGCTCAGATCATAGTCAAGGATCACGAGTATACGGATATTCGCGCGCGGATTCGCCGTTTGAGCGAGCGCCTGGAACAGAGCCAGGGAACTGATTATCAATCGCGCGTACTTCGCCAGGCCTGCCACGATCTGCTGGAGGAGTCGCCCGATCCGCAAGCCCATTTCGCCTTGAGGGATCACGTTGTCGAAGAGCTTGAACATCTTCCGGACGAGTCGCTGCCACGCTATTTGTTTTATCGTTATCGCTACGATGTGTATCCGGCGCAAAAGATCGTGGACGATTTTCCGCCGTGCCTGCAGATTGAACCGACGTCTGTTTGTAACTATCGGTGCGTTTTCTGTTACCAGATTGATAAGGAGTTTACCTCGCGCGCAAACGGTCACATGGGCAACATGACCCTGGACCTCTTCAAACGCGTGCTCGATCAGGCGGAAGGACAATGCGAAGCGATTACTCTTGCCTCGAGAGGTGAGCCACTGATCTGCGCCGACTTTGAAAAAATGTTGGAATACCTTAGCGGAAAGTTTCTGGGAGTTAAGGTTAACACAAATGCCTCATTGTTGGACGAGAAGAAATGTCATGCGATTCTGCAGGCCGATATCAACACGCTCGTCTTTTCAGCGGATGCCGCGTCTGAGCCCCTGTATAGTCAACTGCGCGTTAAGGGCAACCTGGAGAGAGTGTTAACTAACATCCGACGCTTCCAGGACATCCGGCTTCGCCAGTACCCGAACTCGAAGATGATCACCAGAGTATCGGGCGTGAAGTACTCTCGGGAACAGGATATCAATGAGATGGAAGGACTCTGGGGCGAGTTGGTTGATCAGGTGGCTTTCGTTGACTACAATCCGTGGGAAAATACATACGAACAGCCGATCAACGAAGTGACCACTCCGTGCTCTGATCTCTGGAGAAGAACTTTCGTTTGGTTTGATGGAACCGTAAATCCATGCGATGTGGACTATAAGTCGACGATGGCAGTGGGAAATGCAAAACACGATGACCTGAGCAAGTTGTGGACCGGGGAAGAATACACTCGTTTGCGCGAGGCGCATCTGGCCAAACAAAGAAGCGCTCTTTCCCCCTGCAATCGTTGTACGGTGGTCTAAGAATTTGAAGTCGAATATGAAACAAGCGGCACAGGAATCTCGCCAGGACAACGGCCTGCCTCCGCCGGTTCCGGCGCTGGCCGATCTCTATCGCATGCGGGATCCGGGAAGTGAAATCAAGCAATTCGTTCCCCTGGATCGCAATGAACGAGTTGCGCCTCTTCCGGCGTGGTTTATAGACAGGCTGCGCGCTTCGTTAGAGAGCGCAATATTGACCTCTTATCCGATCACTGACGAGCTCTACAGAAAATTGAGCCTCAAGCTCGAGATTCCGCAGGAGCATCTACTGCTGACTACCGGATCCGATGCGGCCATCAAGGCGCTTTATCACGCGTATGTGCGGCCGGGGGACAAAGTCGTAATGTTGGACCCGAGCTACGCCATGTATGCCGTCTATGCGCAGATGTTTCAGGCAGAGGCTTGCAAGGTTCCCTTCGATGAACACCTCGGACTCGACATACAACAATTGTCTGAGAGCATCGTGCCCGGCGTGCGGCTCGTCATCATCGCTAACCCAAACCAACCGACGGCCACCATTTTGAGTGAAGAGGTTTTGATCCAGCTGGCCGAAAGGGCGCGGCAAGTCAATGCCTTGCTGGCAGTCGACGAGGCTTATTACCCTTTCTATCCCCACACGATCTTTCCAAAAATCAAAGAGATTCCGAATTTGGTGGTTACGCGCACTTTCTCGAAAGCTGCCGGACTTGCTGGATTACGAGTGGGACTTGTCGGCGGGCATGCGCAGGTGATAGCTAATCTGTTCAAAGTTCGTTCGGCGCATGACGTCAACAGCCTGGCGGCAATGTGCGCGAATCACATCATTGATTGTCCGGAAATTGTTGACGACTACGTTAAGCAAGTGAGGGCGGGCGCCGACTTATTGGCAGAACGCGCGCGCCAGGTGGGCCTGGTACCGTTGCCGACTCCCACGAATTTCATGTTGATTCGCGTCGGCCACCGGTGTTCGCCAAAGCTATTAATTGAAAAGTTGCACAGCGTGGGATACATCGTGAAGGGGCCTTTCGGTAGTCCCTGTCTGGCCGATTGCATTCGCGTTACGCTGGGACCGCCGGAAGTGATGGCTTCATTTGCAGATAGCCTGGAAAAGGTTCTCAGCGACGTGAGTGAAAGTGAGGTCTAGTTAGTGTCGTCATCAGCGTCGGCGTCCTGGGCTGAACATCCTGATTTGGTGGCTTTCTATGCGCAGCATAGAAACCGTCCGGAAGATCTCTACCCATCCGAGCGTCGTTTCCTTCCATGGCTGGCCAGGCAATCAGCATCGGTTCTGGATATCGGTTGTGCCGCCGGCGGCTTCAGTAACATTTGGCGGCACTATCGTCCGGACATAACCTACACCGGCGTTGATGTCTCCGCCTCGCTGGTTGATGCCGCGCGACGGTTCCATTCCGATTTGCAATTCCATCAAGGGAACTGTGCGGAGGGGCTGCCGTTGGCGGATCGGCATTCGGAGGTTGTGGCGGCAATGGGTTGGCTACATTGGGAGCCTCGTTACCTGCCTGCATTCACGGAACTCTGGCGCCTTACGGATCGCTTTCTGTTTTTTGATGTGCGGCTGGTGGCGGAACCGGATCAAGTCGTCAGCGGCAAGCAGCAGGTGGCCTTCCACGGACCCTGGGATGGCAAGACGACGACACCGTATGTGACGGTGGCCTGGAATGATTTGGCCCGGATACTTGTCGACTTTCAGCCTGCCATGATTGCCGGCCAGGGATACTGGGGAAAACCTGCCGACACGGTAATGGACATAACGCAGCCCGTCTGCTTCGCGGCCTTTGTTTTGGAAAAAGCCCAGGCGAAAGCTCATCCTTCGGGCTTAACCGTGTGTGTCGATCTTTCTTTCGAGTGGCCCACGGGCTTGCATGAAGGCGTTGAAGTCCTGCCGGCCAGTCAGTTGGAGAAGCTGATACCGCCGGAATAACATTGTGGAGAGATTAAGATGACAGTCGCTGCCTTGATGTTAGGTCGGGGAGGGAGCACCGGCTTTCCCGGTAAGAATGTGTATCCAGTGTTGGGTCGCCCGCTGATGGCGTTTCCCTTGCTGGCGGCGCAGCGCAGCCGTTATGTTAGCCGAATCTTTGTATCAACCGATTCTCAGGAGATTATGGATGTTGGCCGTCGCTTTGACGCTGAAATCATCGTGCGGCCGCCTGAACTGTGTACCCCAACGGCCCTAGGCGAAGATGCTTTTGCCCATGGCTATCGAGTTATTCGTGATCTGCTCAGCTCTGAGGGAAAGCAAGTTGAGCTCATGGTTTTACTCTTTGCCAATGCGGTCACGATTACCGGAGAGTTGATCGATCAGGGCATCGAAACTCTGCGCGCTGACTCGACATTTGATTCCGCCGTGACCGTCTCGCGATACAACATGTGGAGCCCGTTGCGAGCGCGCAAACTACATCCCGACGGTTGTCTGCGTCCCTTCGTTCCATTCGAGACATTCGGTGATCCCAAGACTCTGAACTGTGACCGCGACTCGCAGGGAGATGTCTTCTTTGCTGACATGGGGGTTTCCGTCGTGCGCCCACAGTGTCTGGAGCATTTGGAGACTGGGTTGCTCCCGCAAAAGTGGATGGGCCAGCGTATTGCCCCGATCCTGTCCTGGGGCGGGTGCGATGTAGATTACGAGTGGCAGATTCCCGCAGTCGAATACTGGTTGCGTCAACATGGCTATTCCGAGGGCGAGGACACGGCACGCGAAATATCTAAATCGGCTCATGAATAAACAGATAAAGCTGAACAACGGAAACCACTCTCGCGTGGTGACGATCTGCGACAATCTCGAGGATCTGAGCCGGCAGGCTGCGGAGACCTTTGTCTCGCTGGCACTTGAGGCGGTGCAGGCGCGGGGCCGCTTCACTGTTTGTCTATCGGGTGGATCAACCCCCAGACAAACGTATGCGCTACTTGCTGAGGAGCCTTTTGGTAGCGCCCTCCCCTGGGACGCCGTTCATTTTTTCTGGGGAGATGAACGTGTAGTGCCCCTGGATCAGCCGGACAATCACTACACAATGACCACGGACATTTTGTTTTCCCGCGTCCCTTTGCCGCCGCAGAACATTCATCGGATGCAGGTCGAAATCGGCAGCCCCGTTGAAGCCGCTGCGGCATACGAAGAGATGCTAAAGTCGTTTTTTGATTTGGTGCCGGCCGAGGTTCCCAGGTTTGACCTGATTATTCTGGGAATGGGAGCAGACGCTCACATGGCTTCACTTTTCCCGGGCACTTCTGCATTGGATGATCAGCGGATGGTGGCTGACAATTACGTGCCTAAACTGAAGGCGTTTCGCTTGACGCTCACCTTGCCTGTGCTCAATCAGGCCCGAAACATAATGTTCCTTGTTTCCGGCGTTGGTAAGGCCGACGCTTTCCATGCAGTTCAGAACCACAGTATGCGAACCGATTTGCCCGCCAGCCTCTTGTCTCCTACTGAAGGCAGAGTCTACTGGGTCGTCGATCAGGATGCTGCGAGCAAATTTCAAAGTTCGATGTCAACGTCTTCATCGGAGGCCTTAGCTTAATGAAAGTACTGGTAATTGGTGGTTCGGGATTTATCGGCAGCCACGTTGCGGACGCTTTATCTGACTCCGGTCATCAGGTAACCATCTATGATGCCAGACCCTCTCCTTATATTCGCCCTGACCAACAGCAGCTGATCGGAACTACGTTGAATCGCGATCAGGTCGCGGCCGCAATTGAAAGTCAGGAGGTCGTCTACAATTTCGCCGGCATACCCCACCTGGATGTGGGCCTGAAGTATCCTATAGAGACCGTTGAACAAAATATTCTGGCGACGGTAATTACGCTTGAAGCAGCGAAGCGCGTGGGCGTCAAGCGTTACGTCTACGCGAGCAGTATTTACGTTTATAGCGAGGGTGGGAGTTTTTATCGTTGCAGCAAGCAGGCTGCTGAATTGTACATCGATGAATATCAACGGCTGTTTGGTTTGGACTATACGATTCTTCGGTACGGCACGATTTACGGACCACGCGCTGACGATCACAACAGCATCCGGCGATATCTTAAGCAGGCACTGCAAGAGCGCCGAATCACCTTAAACGGAACCGGCGAAGAAGTCCGCGAATACATTCACGTTAAGGATGCGGCCCGCTCAAGCGTGGACATTCTTTCCGATCAATATCGTAATGAGCATGTAGTTTTGACCGGGCAACATCCGATGCGTTATCGAGACCTGTTGACTATGATTAGAGAAATCGTCGGCCGCGATATTGAGATCGAAATAAAACCCGCCGACGCTCAGGATCCGAAATACAGTTCTTCCGGTCACTTTGTCGTTACGCCCTACAGTTTTCGGCCCAAAATCGCAAAGAAACTCGTAAGTAATCCTTATCTCGATATGGGTCAGGGACTGTTGGATTGCCTCGAAAGCCTCTACGAGGAAGAAATGATGGCCCTGCACGCGGCAGAATCTACGCGGTAAGAGGAGACATTAGATGCCCACTCTTGACGCCGCCTATTTGAAAAAATTTGCCTTTGATGTCTTCCGCGCTGCGGGAGCTGATGAGTCCGGCGCGCAGATCGTGTCGGAAATGCTGGTGGAAGCTAACCTCACCGGTCATGACTCGCACGGCGTGATTTACATTACCGACTACCTCAAGAGAATCCGAGAAGGCCAGCTTAACCCTAAGGCAAAACCCGAGATTGTTCGAGAGACCGCGACGACCTTGCGCGTCGATGGGCACTGGTGCTTCGGCCATGTCGTTGCCACCTGGACAATGCAGCAATTGATTCGCAAGGCTAAAGAGCATGATATAGCCGCGGCCGCCATTTTTAATTGTGGCCACATTGGTCGGGTCGGACTCTATCCGGCGATGGCCTCCGAGCAGGGGTTGATCGGCTTAGCCTTTGCCAACGGCGGCGGCTCGAAACCAAGAGTTGCTCCATTCCGCGGGATGCGGGCCATGTTGGGGACCAACCCGCTCGCCTTTACCGTGCCCGTCCCTGGCCGGCCTCCCTTGATGATGGACTTTTCTACCTCGATTGTGGCTTCAGGCAAAATCCGCATAACGCAAAATAAGGGTGAGGAACTACCCGCTGGCTGGATTCTTGATCGCGAAGGGCAGCCCAGTCGCGAGCCACAAGACTATTACGACGGTGGGATGCTTCTACCCGCGGCCGGTCATAAAGGCTATTGTCTTGGCACGTTCGTAGACATTTTTGGCGGCCTGTTATCCGGCGCCGGCACACCTACGCTTCCCGAAGGGTCGTATAAGTTGGGAAACGGCGTTTTTTTTATCGCAGTCAACGTCGAAGCCTTCCAGCCCGCTGAGATCTTCGGCGCAGATGTTCTGCATCTGTGCGATACCCTCAAGGCTACGCCACCGGCAAACAATGGCCACGAAGGGGGCGTCCTGGTCCCAGGCGAACCGGAGCAGTTGACGTGCGCCCGCCGCCTGGCAGATGGGATACTCATTCCTGACGCCACGTGGAAAAAAATAACAGACGCAGCTCAAAGCGTAGGAGTTTCCGTGTAGATCGTATTACTGTCCGGCATTGAAGTGCGCCGGCGATTTACGAGCGAAAATCCCGCCTGGTAAACCCGTCGTTTTGAGCCACGTAGCGAATCGAATTATTCTCATTATCAGCGCCTAATGATTCAGCCATGAATCTCCTTTCTGCATGCATCTCACGGTGATTGCAAGCCATTCGGACCGGGCACTACAGCGAGAGGAATCCTGGGTGCTTAGGTTGGTTGGTACCCCTCAATCAGACGAGACGCCACCTCCCGACATTTTAACGATCGTAGATCAAGCTGCGGCTGAGGTTCGAACCAAATTTCCAGAATGGCTATGGCAATGGGTTTCCAGCCATGCGGCGCTGCAGTTGAAGGTGTTCGCTGGCTCAGTTAGTTGGTGGTGGTACACGCCGCTATCAGAGAAGAGCCCGCTACGTTCCCGGCTGATTCGCGAACTCTATTGGTTGACCCTTTTGCGCATGGTATTCGAAACGTACGCGATCACTGAGGTGGACTGGGTGGGTGACGACCCCAGGTTCACTGCGGTGGCGGCCAGACTTGCGGCTCAATGGCAGGTCAAATTCCACTTCGCATCAAGACGTCGAACAAGACCGTCTCATCTTACTCACGCTTTTGTTCGCCGCGTAGTCTATTCGATTTTTGCTTTTGTGCGCTGGCTGATTCTGAAGATACTTTTTCTCGGTAAGGGGATTGAAGATCCTGATTTCGATGTAGCTCTTTATAGTCGCTTTCCGATTCTCTGGGAACGCCAGGAGCCACTCTGGCGCGAGCGCATGTTTGGCGCCTGGCCGGAATACCTGCGAACCCGCCGGCACCGGACCGCTTACCTTGCGGTTTTCTCGGGGTCTTTGAAAATGCTCGTCCGCGAATGGCGGACTCTTCGCCAACGATGCCGTCAACAGAATATTTGGATCATCGAAAGATCGGTCTCGTTCTCGTCGTTGTTAAGGGCGCATCTGTCGCTGAGTTTGTTCTGCCGCTACTTTAGTTGGCGGCGTCGAGTTATCAGCCAGCCGGTTTTTTACAATGATCTCGATATCAGAAATCTTTTTTGGCGAGAGTTCGATTCCAACCTTCTCAGTACCGAGATTCCTTTGGATCTGACAATTGCCAAAGGCATTAGCAGAATCGCTCGCAAGGCATCTTCGCTGCGAGCGATTTTTCTGCCGTTTGAATATCAACCGATGGAACGGGCCGTGTGGACCGGGGCGAAGTCACTTCGGGATATCTCCATGGTTGGCTTGCAAACTGGCCTGTTCACATCCAACCAGATGGGATTTTCGTTTCCTGTCGACGAAGTCAAAGCGGGATCGGATGATGATTTGAAATCACCAGTGCCTGACGTGCTGGCCGCTTATGGAGCTTTGCCTTATCGCGTGTTTTCGGAGCGTCTTGGTTCTGAGAGAGTCTGCCTGAGTGGACCAATACGCTACTCTGATTTGCAAAGCCGTGACCCAAACTCTGACCGATCGTTCTCGGTTGAGAACGCGTCGCCGTCTGCCGTGCTCGTTCTTTTGGCGACTTCGATAGCCAAAGAGGAATCGATTCCCCTGCTTGAAACTGCTTTCAAAGCCAGCGCCGAACTTCCGGAAGTATTCTTCCTGATCAAGTTTCACTATCACTTGCCCTTGCATGCTGAAGTAAACAGGCTGGCCGCCCGGTATGGGATAGATCGTTATCGCGTTTTTGACAGCGATCTGTATGAGTTGATGCGCGTTGCGCGCATCGTGATCTGCGCCGGAAGCTCGATTGGTATTGAGGCGATGACGTTAGGATGCATACCAGTCGTGTTCCGATCATTGGGAGAGATGTCTTCCAACCCCATGCTCGACGTGCCAGACGCGGTATTCTTCTGGAATTCGATTGATGAGTTGCGCGCCGCATTGCAATCGTGCCTGGCTCAGGACGTGGAGTATCGAAAGCGAGAATCCGCGTGGCCTCAGGCCCTCGCCGATCAACTTGATCTGGCGGGTTCTCCAGACGATCGACTGTATGAGTTCCTGCGTAGTCGAGCGGTTGTTTAATGATTTCGCCGATTGAGTCGAGCTGGATAGAGAAGAACCGGCGCCAAACGACTTTCCCTGACGAAGAGCGAATGGCACCAAAGAGAAAAATGTCGAGTATCAATCACCCCGGACGAAACGAGTAATGCCAAGCATTCCGTCGTTAATAAACGCCGGCGGGCGCGCTGTCGGTTCACCTTCTCAACGGCGCGAGTGGCGCGCCTACCTGCGGTTCGTCGCGGCTGGAAAATGCTGGCGTCCGGCCGCCAGAGAGGCTTTCCTGACGATTACTGGCAGACGAACCGACGAAGTGCCGCCAGACTTTTCGTTACTGCTGCAGAACTCGAACAACGAAATCACACCGCCCTGTGATTTTCCTCTTCGATCGACGCCGGATCATGAACCCTTGCAGAAGGAAGATCTGCTGATTGATTTGGCCGGCACTACTCTTGCAGGTCTGACTGCCCCCTGGAATCACACCTTCAAAGACCCCGAGAAAACATTTGCCGCCCATCGGTTCGGATGGCTGCTAAAACCCCTCGCCGGGGGCTTGTCAGAACCATCACTTCTTGCCCTTGGCGATCTGGCGGTCGAATGGGCCCAGGTTCGTCCATTTAGCCCTGAAAGTGCCGGTTGGGACAGTTATTCGATCTCTGAACGTATGGTTAATTGGATTTACCTGGCATCCAGACTCAACGGCCTTCCATCGTCTGAAGGTACGGCTCGCTTTCGTACCCTCGCGAAAAGCATCGAGATCCATGCCGAGGTGCTGAGGGAAAGGCTCGAGCTGCGTGGGGCGTCGACTAATAACCATCTTCTTAACAACGGGCGAGCGCTGTACCTCGCAGGTGTCTTTCTGGGAAGGGCGGATCTTCAGGAGTTAGGCCGCGAGATCTTAAGGTACGGCTCGCATAAGATGTTTACGCCTTCCGGCTTCTTGCGAGAGGGCTCATCGCATTATCACGTATTGCTTTGTAGAAGTTACTTGGAAGTTTTTTGGAGTGCCACCAGGTGTGGAGATCTCTCCTTCGCTGACGAGCTTCGGGATCGGGTGCAAGGTCAGGTAAAATGCGCGGCTTTTCTGTTGAGCCATTCTTCATTGCCGCTGATTGGTGATGTGTCACCTGATTCGCCTCCCGATTTTCATCAGGGCGTGGCCGCGGTCGGAATGGCGATGTTGGGGACGAACGAGCCCATACAATTTCCGAACACTTCAGGTTGGCATTCGCTGTTCGATTTCGCGGCCGCTGGATCAAGACCGTCGAATCCAAAGAGGTCGCCGGAAGTTCAGATCTTCGAGGATGCCGGATACTACTCCGTGGACTGTTGGCCGGTGAGGTTGACCTTATACGTTAATCCGCTCGGCTATGTGCCGGCGTGGTCGCATGGTCACGCCGATTTAGGAGGGTTCGTGTTGGAATGGGATGGACATCCGTTGTTAGTTGATTGCGGCCGTTCCACGTATGAAGCCAATGCCTTCGGACGCTATGGCCGGAGCGTACGGAGCCATAATGCCATTGCTATCGATCGGCATGAGCCCTGCGTCGTGCATGCCCACAATGGTTTTGTTCCGCCATTACTGGCCGACTATTGCGGCCGACCGCCGGTGGTGTGCGTTGATGACCAGGGGGACATGATCCGACTGCGGGTGGAATACTTCGGATTTCAGCGTTTACAGGATGGCTTGACTGTATCCCGCGTTTTTGAAGTTTCGCGAGACCGTGTTCAAATCAATGACGAGATCGACGGGAGCGGGCAGCACCTGGTAGAGACTTTTTTTCATCTACATTCGGCGATTGAATTGGCGGGGCAAAATGAGAAGGGTGTTAGCCTCGCTCGAGGCGAAACGCGGCTCACGTTGAGTGCGACCAGCAAACAGGCACAGGCCATGGAGCCTCTTCAAGCGCGTGAGGGTGCAGAGCTGGCCGGGTGGTTTTCTCCTCAGTATGGGGTACTCTTGCCTACTTTAACGTTGCGATATCATCAGCAAACCATGTTACCCGTGCGGAACTCGTATACTATTGAGCCGAACTGAAAATCGAATGCGCCATGTGTGGAATTAGCGGACTTTTATCAACCCACCTCTCCAAAGATGATCGCCAGGCGATCGTTGAACGAATGTGTACGTCTATTGCGCATCGCGGACCGGACAGCGCCGGCACCCGCGATTTCGACATCGTCAGTTTGGGAATGCGCCGGCTGAGCATTATTGACCTGTCGACCAATGGCGAACAGCCGATGTCAAACGAGGATGGCACTATCTGGATCGTCTACAACGGCGAAGTCTACAATTTTCAAGAGCAAAGAGATTGGCTGATCGAGCGCGGCCATGTCTTTCGGTCGCGCACAGACACCGAAGTAGTCATTCATTTGTACGAAGAACTCGGGGATAACTGTGTCCATAGACTCCGCGGCATGTTTGCCTTCGCTATCTATGATTTGCCGAAGCGAGAATTGTTTTTGGCGCGTGATCGGCTGGGAATTAAGCCGCTTTATTATGCGGAATCTGCGGACCAGTTTATCTTCGGTTCCGAACTAAAGGCTTTGCTTGCCAGCCGCTTGTTACAGCCGGAATTGGATATGGAGGCGTTGGATCAGTACCTCACTTTCGGCTCCGTGCCCGCACCCAAGACTCTTTTGAAAGGCGTCAAGGCGTTGCCGCCGGGTCACGCTATTCGGATTCAAAATGGTAAATCTAACGTTTATCGCTATTGGGACTTGCCGGCAGAGGGTACGACAGAATGTGCTGATAATGAAGTAATTCCCCGAATCCGGCATCTTTTGGAAGAGAGCATCCGGTTACATCAGATCAGTGACGCCCCCTTGGGGGCATTTCTCAGCGGCGGGATCGATTCAACCGCGGTGGTCGGCGCGATGTCGCAGGCCCTGGATGGCCCGGTCAATACTTTTGCCGTGGGCTTTCACGATGCGCCGGCCCGGTTTCAGGAGTTGAACTACGCCCGGCTGGCGGCCGCTACATTTAACGCCACGCATACGGAAGTGCTGATTGATGGGCGTGATGTGCTCGACGAACTGGACCGCGCAGTTTGGTATTTGGATCAGCCGAGCTATGACGGCATAAACACGTATTTTGTTTCGCGTGCTGCTCGCCAGGGCGGTCTGAAAGTTGCGCTCTCGGGCCTCGGTGGTGATGAAATCTTCGGCGGGTACGGAACCTATGATTTTGTTCCGAAATGGGGTGCAGCCTCGCAGGCGTGGGGCCAGGTTCCTTTTGCTCTGCGGAACATCGCGGCTCGGGCCATTGGCGTGCTAAGCAAAGTGAGGGCGACGGGCGGACGGGGCCACAAATTGGAAAGGCTCCGCTATGTCGATTCACCGGTGACACTCTATGCCTTAACTCGGGTCCTGCTTTGGTCAGAAGAGCGAAATCAGCTTTATGCCCCGGGCGCTCAGCCGAGTTCAAACGGGAAGGTCGATACGCTGCTGGCCGAGTACATTCAACCGGGGGGAAGCCTCTGGCATATGGTTACGCAGTTGGAGACGCGCACTTACATGGGACACCGCCTCTTGCGCGACACCGACGCCATGAGCATGGCCCACTCGCTGGAGGTCCGAGTGCCCCTGATTGATCACGAGCTGGTCGAATTCGTTGTCGGCCTTCCCTCACGTTGGCACCGCAATAACGGTCAGCCCAAACAGTTGTTGACGTCCGCGATGTCCCACATCCTTCCCAGCGAAATTGTCTCACGGCCGAAGCATGGTTTTGAGTTTCCGATGGCGCATTGGATGAAGAATGAATTGCGCGAGGTAGTTGAAGACACGTTTTCTCAGGAGAGTATCCGACGTCGCGGCCTTTTTAACCCTACGAGGCTGCAGGCACTCTATCAAAGCTTTCTTAAAGGCCACCAGGACTATCCAACCATCTGGCAGTTCGTGATTTTGGAGCTCTGGCTGAGAAAGTATTTGGATGAAGCACACCGGTAAAACTTCGGCCAGGAATTGAAGTCAGAATTTCTCATGACAGCAAGAATTAGCGTCATCCTAACGGTTCATAATGACGCTCAACATATACGGAAATCGATTCAGAGCATCCTCGATCAGACTCATTCCAATCTCGAACTGATTGTGGTGGACGACGGGTCAACCGACGGAACCGCGGACGTGGTCTCGCGGATTTCCGATCCGCGCCTGAATTTGGTGAGTGCCGGTCGCGTGGGACGAGGAAAGGCCCTGAATGCCGGGCTCGCGGCGAGCCACGCTGAACTAATAGCAATTCAGGATTCGGATGACCTGTCGCACCCGAGACGCCTCGAAGTCCTGGCGCGGGCGATGCAAAATCACAAAATTGATTTTCTCGGATCGTCAGCAATCCTGTTCGAAGATCAGGACCCGGAGTGGCCTCTGATTGACGACGAGCCGCGAGCGCCGATAGATGTGACGCTTGAATTGACCATGGCGAATCCGATCCCCCACATCTCTCTAATGATGCGCCGTAAGGTTCTGGAAGACTTAGGCGGCTATGACGAAAAAAGAAAAGTGCTTTTTGATTACGACCTGTACATTCGCGCCGCGGCAAAGGGTCACCATCTGCATCGTTTGCCTATCTCGCTCGCGGGCAAAAGGATTCACGCCGGGCAACAATTCGAGAAGGGGGCCAGAGCCAGGTATGTTTTTGAAATGCTCAGACTTCAGCGCCAGGCGATTTCGGCGCTGAGAGCGCGTTGGTGGCTGGTGCCGGCCTTTCCGCTGCTATTTTGTTATCGAATGCTGCCGCGCGATTTCAGATTGACTGTCCAGCGACGACGAGGCCTTTACAACGCTCAGTCATAAAAGTGTGACTGGCGCGGTGGCTCTAGTCACCCAGCGTCTGAGAAAATACAGGTCCGGGAACTCATGATTGAAACATACAATTCGAACCAAGCTCAGGACTCAGACCAGAGTCGAGCCTCGCGCTTCATTCGCAGTCTGCAAGCTCGTTTGGCGCGAGGCCTATTCCGCTGTCCTACCTGTCATGACGAGGGAGGAAGTCTAAGCCTGGAGCCTGAGGTGTTGCGTTGTCACGCCTGTGGGACCGGCTATCCATTGGTAAATGGGATACTCTCGGCGACTCCGTTGAAACAGAACGATACGGACAAAAACGCAATTAAGGCGTTCTGGCATGAACTTTACGAAAACGCCTATGCAGAGGACAACGCCAAACTCTCACGTGGTGAGTTGGTCAGCCTGCTTTCAAACCTCGAAGCTTTGTTTCACCGGCGTGAGCATCTGGCGGTTACTGAGATGCCTCTGACGAGGTTGCAGAATGCGGACGTGCTTGAAATCGGAAGCGGCAACGGCGCGCATTCAGCCCTCTTTGCGTTATTGCATGGCGCGCGCATGACTTCAGTCGACATTACTCCTTCGCGGGTTATGGCTACCAGTAAGAAGCTGGATCTGCTGGCGCCCGAAGGTGGTCACCTTTGCCTGCAGGCAGACGCCGAAACGCTGCCGTTTTCCAGTGACACGTTCGATGTAGTTTATTCGAACGGCGTGTTGCATCACACTACCGATACCGGCAAGGCAATCGGCGAAGTCTACCGCGTGCTAAAACCAGGCGGCGTCGCCGTCATCATGCTTTATGCAAAGCACTCGTTCCAATATTGGATTAATCTGGTAATCGGACATGGGATTCTCAGGGGGCAGCTGTTTCGGGGTCAGAACTGGGTCGGACGGTCAACGGAGTGGATGGCCACCAAGCCGCAGAAAGTTTTTAATCCCATCACGCGGGTCTATTCCGCGCGAGAGATCCATACGCTGTTCGCGAAGTTCACCAGTGTCCGAGTCCGGAAGAACAGCTTTCAATTCCGGCTGATTCCGGGATTAGAGCAACTCCTGACACGCAGTATCTTGCGCACCGCCACAAAATTCGAGGGCGGACGCCTTGTCTATGGTTTTCCTTTCCGGGCAGAAACATCAGTTGAACTCTGGTTGGGGCGGCACATCGGTTTTGGTCTGAACATCGTCGCAGAGAAACCAGACGCCATGTAATTACAGTTCCGAAAGCGTGTCCTTGAGATTATGCAGTCAGAAACGATCAGATCGAATTATGAAACCGAGTACTGGCTCTCACCTTCGGAGATCTCCAGCGTGGAATATTCTGCCTACTGGAATGACGAAGATGAAGAGACAGGCAAGGCCGGTTATATCCTTGACGGCGACTTCAATAAACTTGAGCAGTACCTGGCTGAAATTGGAGTGGTTCGGCAACTCAAAGAGTGTCTGAATTTCCTGGAAACGAATTTTCAATGGAAGCCTCGCGGCATAGGAGCTGATCTTGCGAGCGGAAATTTATGGGCCCCACCTTTTCTGTTAAAGGCTGGATCAGTCGAGAAGATCTATTGCGTGGAGTATTCAAAACACCGACTGCTGCGAATTGGGCCGCGCGTGCTTGAACATTATGGCGTGCCCAGCGATAAAGCGGTGCTTTGCCTGGGCAGCTTTTACCAGCTGAACTTGCCTGACAAGTCGTTGGATTTTGCCTTGCTCTCTGAGGCCTTCCACCACGCCGAACGACCGCTTGAGTTGCTTGCGGAAATCTCGCGGGTGCTGCGGTCGGACGGTGCCGTCATAATTATCGGCGAATATGAATTAACCCGTTTGGACACGATAAGGCATTTTTGTAAGTTTCTCATTTCGAGATTGGTCCCCTCGAGGGTGCAGCAGCGAGTTCTAAAGCGAACTCTTTCGGTACAGGCTCCCTTTCCGCGCGGACAGATTCTGATCGATCCGGTGCTCGGCGACCATTGGTACTCTGAGAACAGTTATCGCGAGATGTTTTCAGCGGCAGGCTTTGTTTCTCACAAGGTGGAGACTGGGGTTTCGCAGTTACAGGCTTTTGTCCTTTTACCCGATACACAATAGCGCTGACCCGCTCGTGATTTCAATGACCGGAAGAAGGTACCGGTTTGTTGCAGGCCGATGCGGAATCGCTCCCGTTTCCCGGTGCATCTTTTGGAAGGGTATATTCCAACTGGCATTTGCATCACGCGACGAATACCGAAGAGGCTATTGATGAGTGTATCGCGTGTTCCGTCCCGGTGGTGAGGTAGCGATCGTGCTGTATGCAAAACATTGGTTTCAATTGTGGGCTAGCTTCGTTATTGCACACAAATCTTGAAGGGTGAGTTGTTTTGAAGGCGTAGTTGGCTTGGGAATCGACTGAGTGGATGGCCCAGCATCTCCGGACTATTTTCAATCCGATCGCGCGAGTCTACTCTAAGCGTGGAATCAGGAAGGTGTTCGCCATGCTTGGCGGAAGTTGAAGCGCGTAAAAAACAGTTTCAACGTATCTGAAAGGAAACCTCAGTTGCGAGTACTAATAACCGGCGGAGCCGGGTTCATCGGGTCACATTTGTCGGATGCTTATCTCGAACGTGGTGATGAAGTGTATGTGATCGACGATCTTTCCACGGGTAGCTTTGAAAATATCCAACATCTTAAGGATCACCCGCGCTTTCATTATACAATTGACAGCGTTCACAACCAGCCGGTCCTCGCTGAGCTCGTCGATCAATGCGATATCATTTTTCACCTGGCAGCGGCGGTGGGAGTAAAGCTAATCGTCGAGAGCCCCGTCCGTACTATCGAGACAAATGTGCGCGGAACGGAAGTGGTGCTGGCGCTGGCGAATAAGAAAAAGAAAAGGGTCTTGATAGCCTCGACGTCAGAAGTCTACGGGCTGAGTGCGGAAATCCCGTTTCGCGAAGACGGCAATTTGGTTATGGGCGCGACCACTAAGGGACGGTGGAGTTATGCTTGTTCAAAAGCAATCGATGAATTCCTCGCCCTGGCGTACTGGAAAGAGCGGCGCCTGCCGACGACCATTGTGCGCCTTTTCAATACTGTAGGACCACGCCAAACCGGACAATATGGGATGGTCATACCGGCGTTTGTGCGACAAGCTTTAGCTGGTCGTCCCATTACCGTTTACGGCGACGGAAACCAGTCGCGGTGTTTTGGCTACGTGGGGGATGTGGTAGATGCCTTGATCAAACTAATGGCGGTGGACGAATCCATAGGCCAGGTTTTCAACATCGGTTCGAGTGAAGAGATCAGTATTATTGAACTCGCCAGACGGGTAAAGACGCTCGCGGACTCGAATTCTGAAATCGTGTTTGTGCCCTATGATCAAGCTTACGATGAAGGATTTGAAGATATGCCGCGTCGAATTCCTGATACCTCAAAGGTGGCCGACCTCATCGGATTTCGCCCGCGACTGTGTCTGGACGATATTCTCCGGATCGTTATCGACTTTCACAGCAGTGGGTCAAACGACACGAGTATCAGTGCATCATCCGGTGTTAGTAAATAGGAATCGATGAGCGCCAATTTTTTAAACGAGTCGCTTAAGGCACCGAAGCCTCTGATGGGAGAATTGAATGGCCGAAAACCAGTCCGCGCCCCGGCGGCCGACTTACTGCCAAAAGCGATTTACGTCACCACCATTGATTTCAGTTTGCGGTTTCTGGTCCTCGGGGCGATGAAGTATTTGCGATCGCGCGGATTCGACGTCTATGGTGTGAGTGCGCCAGGAAACCTTTTGCGCGAAGTAGAAGAGGCGGGTGTGCCAACCAGGACGGTAGCGCTAACGCGGCAAGTTACTCCTTTCACAGATTTGCGCTGTTTGATTCAGCTGGTACGTTTGTTCCGAAAAGAGAAGCCAACGATTGTACACACGCACACACCGAAGGCTAATTTGCTCGGACAACTAGCGGCGAGAATTGCGAATGTACCTGTACGAATTTGCAGTATTCACGGCTTATATTTTACTCAGCGAACCCCCCTGCTAAAAAGGTTATCGTTTCAACTGATTGAAGCGGCTTCCACTTATTTCGCCGAGGTTGTATTTCTTAGCAATCAGGATGATGTGGACACGGCCACGTCACTGGGAATATGCAAGACGGAGAAACTCCGCTTGTTGCCGGGCGGGACTGGTGTGGCTCTCGATCATTTTAGGCCCGAAAAGCTAAACGCTGAAGCGTTAAGGGAGAGACGGGCGGCACTGGGCTTGCCGCCTGACGCGTTCGTCGTGGGTTTTGTCGGAAGGCTGGTCAGAGAGAAGGGCTTAATCGAGTTATTTGAAGCTGTTAAGCAATTATCCGCCGAACTCCCCAACCTCAGACTACTAATCATAGGACCTTGCGATACCGCCAAACCAGACAGCGTGTCAGAAGAAACGGCCAGGCAGTACGGCGTTGCTGATCGGTGTGTATTTACGGGTCTGCGCACGGATCTATGTGATTTGTATAAAGTGATGGATGTGTTTGCACTGCCTTCCTACCGCGAAGGAATGCCCTTATCGACGATGGAAGCTCAGGCGATGGGAATTCCCGTGATCACGACGGATGCACGCGGAGCTCGTGAGTCGATCGTGCCAGGAACGACCGGCATCAGAGTTCCGGTTGGCGACGCGCAAGCTCTCGCCCAGGGCATCCTGACACTGGCACGCGATTCGAGCCTCGTGGAAAAGATGAAATTGGCAGGTCGTGCCCTGGCGGAAGAACGATTCGATCAGCGCATTATGTTCGGACTGTTTGAGAGTGAGTATCTGCGGTTGTTGCATAGAAAGGGCACAAGTTACCGTCCCACGTAGAAGCAACCGGATTTTGCAGCGTCGGATTATTGGTCTCCGCTTTCCCGGGTTCAGTAACGCGTCAAGCCATTCCGGTTTTCCGGGGACACGACCGTGAACTACCTCCGAAGAATTTGATGACCATTCGAAACGCAAACGGGAGTATCTGCCGATGAAGGCGTTGGTAACCGGAGCTGGTGGTTTTATCGGACAAGCCCTTGTCCGTCATTTGCACAAGGAGAAGTGGTCGGTCGTCGCTCTTAAACATCATGCTCCAGCTCGCTTTGGATCGACGCCCGGAATCGAAGAAGTTACCGGAGATATTTGCGACCCTGGTTCCCTGATTTCCGCTGCTCGCGGTTGTGACAGTGTGTTCCATTTGGCGGGAAAGGTACACGCGCTCTCGGAAACGAGCGACGATCTGGCTTCTTACGAGGCGTTGAACGTTGAAGGTACGCGCAACGTTCTCCAAGCCGCTGTCGCAGCAAAGGCCGAACGATTTGTTTTCTTTAGTAGCGTCAAGGCGATGGGCGAGGGCCAGGATGCTTGCTTGAGTGAATCGTGCGAAGCGAATCCCTCGACAGCTTATGGGCAAACAAAACTGGCGGCAGAGAACTTAGTTTTGGATTGGGGCAAGAGTTTCGGTTTCCATGCAGTCTGCCTTAGACTCCCACTGGTCTACGGTCCGGGTAACAAGGGCAATCTCTTCCGCATGATTTCTGCGATTGATCGCGGCCTCTTTCCTCCCCTGGCGGAAGTCGGGAATCGTCGCAGCATGGTCCACGTTACGAATGTCATCACGGCCAGCGTGCTTGCGGCCACCAGCCCGCAAGCCAACGGAAAGCGTTACTTAGTTACGGACGCGAAGGCCTATTCGACCAACGAACTTTACCAGATGATTTGTCGGGCCCTGGGGAAAAGTAGCCCTCGCTGGCATATTCCACGGAGTGCGCTTGCGATGATGGGTTATGTCGGCGACGCTATCGGCAAGGTTCGCGGCAAGAGGTTTGTCTTTGATTCTGATGCCCTTGATAAATTGATTGGCTCGGCTTGGTATAGTTCCGAACGCATTGCTCAGGAACTCGGCTTTTCCCCGTCGGTTGCATTTCAGGAGTCGTTGCCAGAACTTGTTGCGTGGTACCGGAGGTCAAATCAGTGACCCTGGCAGTAGTGGGCATTGCTGGATTAGTGCTCGTCATCTCTTTTTTGATGACCTTGTATCTGTGTTCGCCTAATTCCTGGTTCTATCGTCTCGATCATCCAAATGAGAGATCACTTCACTCCATCATCACGCCACGCACGGGGGGCTTGGCGATTGTGGCGAGCCTCCTGATTGGGTTGGCGGCATTTTTCGTTCTGGGTTGGGCTTGCGGAACTCGTTGTGGAGCCGGTGTCCTGGGTAACAAACTTTTGTGGATAGTAGCGATGGCATTGTTAGTCGGAAGCATTTCGTTTCTGGATGACATGATCGGTTTGTCTGCCGGCCTGCGTTTTGTGGTTCATATTTTTGCTGCGGTTGGAATCGTTGCGGGTGCCGGGTTGGTAATAGATACCATCGCGGTGCCTACTGCAGGTCTCGCGAGACTTGGCTGGGTAGGCTTCCCCTTTACGGTTCTGTTCCTCATCTGGATGACAAATCTCTATAATTTCATGGATGGAATGGACGGATTTGCGGGAGGTATGAGCGTGGTGGGATTCGGCTTCATGGCGATTGCGGCTTGGGCCGCCGGGGGTTATGGAATCGCGACCCTTTCTCTTCTGATTGCGGCCGCCAGTAGCGGCTTCCTTTTCCTCAATGTCCCGCCGGCGCGAGTTTTCATGGGAGATGTCGGGAGTACGACTTTGGGTTTTTTGGCCGGAGCTCTCGCGGTTCTGGGTGTCGCTGATAAGTTGTTTGATATCTGGGTGCCCGTGCTGATTTTCTCTCCATTTGGCGTAGATGCCACCGTGACTCTTCTTAGGCGGCTAACCCGGGGCCAGCGGGTTTGGCGGCCGCATCGGGAGCATTATTATCAGCGCCTGGTGCTTGCCGGATGGGGCCACCAAAAAACTGTGCTCAGCGAATATGTACTAATGATAGCCGCAGGTTTAAGCGCGCTGATCTACGCGCGGGCTGGTGCCCAGGCGAGATTGGGTATCTTGATTGCCTGGAGTTGCTTGTATTTTCTGATTGCCTGTGGGATCCAAAGGATCATCGGTCATAGAAGAAGATTTGATGATACCGCCGCCGCTGCTCCTGAAGTGAACCGACACAACTCCATCCAAACATAAGCACGCTAGGAGTAACGATTAAAGATCGACTATGATGTGGCAACTCAATCATTTCCTGGCCCAAGAAGGTAACCTTAACGGATGATCCCAACACCTAAAACGATTAGCGGAACACAGGTGTGGTGGACCCGTCTGTTGACAAAACAGATTCAGTTCATCCTGGACGTTACCGTTTTGGTTTCTGCTTTTGCGCTTTCTTACCTGCTCAGATTCGATTTTGAGATACCGAAATCTTATTTCCTGCATGCACTCACACAGCTGCCTTACGTGGTTCTGATTCAATTTGCCGCGTTGTTTATTGTGGGAGTTTACAGTTTTGTTTGGAGGTATATCAGCATTGGCGAAGCCGGCGTGTTCGTCAAAGCGGCCCTTTGGTCCGTGCTCCCAATCTTAATTTTGAGATTTACTCTGCCTCCACCATTTCAGGGATGGCGGGTGCCCTTGTCCATCATCGTCATGGACACGACCTTCGCGTTTACTGGAATCATGATGTTGCGCGTGCTTCGCCGTTTTCTTTATGAAAGATATGAAAAACGGCGTCGAGCGTTTGGAATGGACCAAGCGGAAAAGAAGCCTGTGCTACTGATCGGCGCCGGTCGTGCAGGCGTGTTAGCTGCACGTGAAATACAAGGACGTGGCGACATGGCAGTCGAAATACGAGGCTTCGTGGATGACGACGATCGCAAGAGGGGTTCAGTCATCTGCGGGATCAAGGTATTAGGTACGGTCAATGAATTGGAGAAACTAACCCGGAAGCTGGAGATCGATCATGTGGTTATTACCATCGCCCAGGCTTCGCAGAAAGAGATACGTCGCATAGTCGAGATCTGTGAAAAGATTCCTATCAAAGCTCGTATTATCCCTGGTTTATATGAAATCCTTGGCGGCAACGTGGAGGTCAGCAGGATTCGCGATTTGCAGATTGAAGACTTGCTCGGCCGTGAACCGGTGTATCTTGATCAGAATAATTTGACTTCATTCCTGCGTGACAAGACGGTTATGGTAACGGGGGCGGGAGGCTCTATCGGCTCGGAATTAGCCCGCCAGGTGTTGAGATTTCAGCCGTCGACCCTGCTTCTAATCGAACGGGCCGAAGGTGCGCTATTTTCAATCGAACGCGAACTTGCAGGGTTGGGCAATAGCGTAACGATCATTCCGCTGGTCGCCGATATCGGCGACGCCCTTCGCATGGGAAGTATCTTTGAGAGTTATCGACCGGCGGTGGTATTTCATGCTGCGGCACATAAGCACGTGCCCTTGATGGAATCCAATCCGTGCGAAGCTGTGAAGAACAACATACTGGCCACCAGGCAGCTTGGAGAAATGGCGGGCAAGTTCAATACTGAATCTTTTGTGATGATTTCCACGGACAAGGCCGTGCGGCCGTCGTCCATTATGGGTGCTTCAAAACGGGTGGCCGAGCTGATCATGCAAAATCTGAATGGACAGTTTGAGACTCGTTTCGTGGCGGTGCGCTTCGGAAATGTTATCGGCTCAGCTGGCTCAGTCATTCCCATTTTTCGTGAACAGATCCGAAATGGCGGGCCAGTCACCGTCACACACCCGGACATGACCCGCTACTTTATGACGATTCCCGAAGCGTCCCAGCTAGTTTTGCAGGCAGGTGCGATGGGTGAAGGCGGAGAGATACTCATCCTGGATATGGGAACACCAGTGCGCATCCTTGACCTGGCCAAAGACACCATCACGTTGTCGGGACTTAGGCCTTATGAGGATATCGAAATAGTCTTTACTGGGGTTCGGCCTGGGGAAAAGTTATCCGAAGCGCTCATCATGACCGAAGAACACATGAGCAAGACCCGCCACCCAAAAATCTTCATTGGAAAGGTTGCCACCTATCCTCAAGAGCAGCTTAACAGTGCGCTTCATCGACTCGCCACTTTAGCTGCGGCGGGCGCGGATGAGCCTTTGCGCGTGCTGCTGAATGAGCTGATACCCGAGTCTTCTCTAATAGCAATAGAGCCTGGGACGTTTCAGTCTTCCGAAGTCCAGAGAGGCAATGGAAATGAATTATCAAGGGCCGCTGCAGGCGTCATGTCAGCGGTCCCGGAGTTGGGCTAGAGAGCAGGTTCCAAGCAGTTTGACTAAACCAGCTGGATCGGATCCTTGGCCCAACCGCCTATGGTTAATATCCTTCGAAACCCTGCGCTGGTTGACCTGAGACGCAGAGCAAATTGATGGCAGACGAGGCTTCACGATCCAGGCCGAGGACTGATGGCGCAGCTTTGAGCTGGGCCCGCATTCTAGACAAAACTGTATTCGTCGCGTTGCTGGCGGTAATTGTTATTACGGCTATTCCCTACGGTACCGTTGATCCATGGTGGGAAGCGGCGTTTGAATTACTAGTCTTCGCGCTTGTGGCAGTGTGGATTTTTCAGGTCTTGCTTCGCGGCAGTTGGCAGGTCGAGGGCTTAATTGTTCTTCTGCCCATAATGATCTTAACGGCCTTCGCGTTTTTCCAGACGGTTCACCTGCCTGGTTTTTTGTTATTTTGGGCCAGCCCGGAGCTTTCTGCTCGACGTACGATTACTATCGACCAGTATCAGACGCATTTGACAGCAGTAAAGATGCTGGCGTTAACAGCGTTCACGGCCCTCTTATTACTTCACACCTCAAGCCCTGGACGTTTTTATTGGCTGGTCAGAGTAGTCATTGGAGTTGGATTGGCTAGCGCTGGATTCGGAATCCTGCGGCAGTCGATGCAATCGCCGGCTTCAACTCAGGGGTTCGTGCTCCCGTTTCTTTATCATGGCGTCGGGTATGGACAGTTTATTTCTGCGAATGCTTTTGCCTACGTGACGGAAATGAGCTTTGGGCTCGTGATAGGCCTCCTCCTGGGAGGAGGTGTGCGGCGCGATCACATTGCGATCTATTTGGCAGTTGCGGTAGTGATTTGGGCGGCTCTCGTCTTATCGAACTCGCGCGGCGGGATCTTCGGGATGGTGTGCCAGTCAGTCTTCCTGATCTTCGTCGCCTTGAGTTGGTATTCAGCACGACGACTCGTAGGCGAAGACGGGAAGAAAGGCTGGCTAAAGCTCATCGGATCTTCAATCGTCGTGCGTCCGCTCGTGATGGTGGTGATTGCTGTGATAATGATCGCGGGCGTTCTCTGGATGGGTGGCGACCGTCTGGCAGGAAAGCAGGTTAGTAAGCAGGATACGATTGATGGCACCACGCGAAAAGAGATCTGGGGATCAACCTGGAAGCTGATAAAAGATAACCCCTCGACCGGAGTTGGTTTTGGTGCGTATTTTCTGGCTATCCCCCAGTATCAGACAGGCTCTGGCCGGATCAAAGTCGAGCAGGCCCATAATGATTATTTGGATCTGGCAGCAAATGGAGGGATGGTTGCAGTTCTGCTGGGGGGCCTATTCATCGCTCTGGTTATTTGGCGTACGACAGCATCATTGAAGTCATCGGATCGCTATCGGCGCGCGGCCTGTCTTGGGGCTGTGGCAGGAATTCTAAGTGTTGGCGTTCATAGCCTGGTTGACTTTGGACTTCAGCTTACCGGAATCGGGGTGCTTTTTGCCGGTCTGGTAGTGATCACTGTTGCGGATCGGAGGGTGCAATCAGCATCAATTGAACCTTTTCCAATCGGTGGTGGTCGAGATGACAACTCACCACGAATTCGGGCGGCATGAGTCAACACCACCTAAGACCAATAACGCAGAAAGAACATAACCGCAGAAAGAACATAACCTTCGAAGGGCACGAGTTAAGTGAACGCCGACGGCACGAGCATGAAAGGTAAGCAGGGCTGGCGGAGAGCTCTTCGCTTTTCGTTGGCTCTGCTGGGATTGTTTCTTTGTTATCGGCTAATCGTGGTTTCGGCAAGGAATGGAGTCGCGCGGCTCTTCTCAACCGTGGCCGTGGTCCAGACGAACATCGAAGCCGCAGATAGAGCCGCACGCATTAATCCGGCCGATCCAGAAGTTCATTACACGCGTGCGCTTAACTTGGTGAACCTGGAGCGGCTCAACGAATCCATTGGAGAGCTGAAACAAGCCATTCTCCTGAGGCCTCATTACTACTATCAGTGGCTTGATCTCGGGGTAACGATTCAACGCGTAGGCAATCAGACAGAAGCAGAGGCCGCTCTTAGAGAGTCCGTTCGATTGGCGCCCTCTTTTGCCCAGCCGCATTGGCAACTTGGTAACCTGCTCTATCGTCAGGAACGGTATCAGGAGGCCTTCGACGAGCTGCGTCGCGGGGCGAAAAGTAATCCTGCGTTGGTTGAAGGAGTGCTGGATCTTGCCTGGTTTGCCGCGAATGAAGATGTTCGAAACTTTGAGACCTTAGTCCAGCCAGAGACAGCGCGAAGCCGTCTTGAGCTAGCCTGGTTCTTAGCGAAACGGGGAAAAGGGATCGATGCGGCGAGGCAAGTGCGAGAGGCTGGAGCACCTCGAGACGAAGACGAGCGAAGTCTCCAGAATAAGACGATTTTGGAATTGCTGGCTCTCGGGAATCTTTCTGACGCTTTCGATGTTTGGAGCGTAAGTCATTCGAGACCCGGCCCCCGGAGCGAACAGATTTTGAATGGGGACTTCGTGGATCCGATTGTGGCGGATGACCCGGGATTTGGATGGCAATTATCAACTACGCCACATGTCTTGATCTCAATCGATCCGGTTGGGCCAGCTCAAAACAGTAGAAGCCTTCGCATCGAATTCTCCGGTGAAAGCACTACGACCAGCGAGGTGATTAACCAGTTGGTTCTACTCGCCCCCAATGGCCACTATTCGTTGAGCTTCCTGGCAAAAACAGAGAAGCTCATAACCGGCGGGCCCCCTGTGATCGTGGTGTCGGAAGCTGGCGTTAAATCGCCGAAAGTTCTGGGTCAATCTCAGGCGCTCTCTCCAAGGTCAGGCGATTGGACCAGCTACACCGTAGATTTTTCCAGCGAGGCGACTACCTCAGGCATATTAATTAGTCTGCAACGATTGCCATGTAACCAGAATCCTTGTCCGGTTTTTGGGAGATTGTGGCTAAGCGGGTTTAAACTTAGTAAAAAGTGAATGCTGCAAGCGTGAGAAATCCACTTGATCCGGCTGATGGTCTGGTTGTATTTATTTGCCGTCGCGGACCAGGGTTTCGAACCGCGGTAAAGTGAAATAAACGTCAGAATTCCCAAGAAAGTGCTTGACTTCAGGGAAAGATTCAGAGTAAAGTCCAGCCTTCCCCACAGAACGTTGTTAGAGATTGGGGATAGATAGGTATTTCCAAACCTCAAAGGAAGGGTGAAAACCATGCGATTCGAGTTACGTCCCATGAGAATTTTATCAGCCTTGATGCTGATTGCCGTCATCAATGTTTATGTATTTGCAGCCGGAGCCGTCATCCCAAAAAATACGGCCAGTGAGTCTGCCAGCCCCAAGATGTTGCTTGGGAAGCTCGTTACCATGAGCAATAGACCGATTATTGTGAATGGCGCTGAAGCCATTACCGGCACGATCATTCTCTCGGGCGCGCAGTTGACCACTCCCGCAGCGAGTCTCGCGACGGTACAATTGGACCAGGTAGGAACGGTAACCGTTGCTCCTAGTTCCAGCGTTGTCCTGAACTTCGACTCTAAGAATGTCGCGCTCAGGATTGTTTCCGGAGATGCGACACTTTCCACGGCAGCTGGTGTCAAAGGCACGGTCGTTGGTCCGAACGGCGCACCGCGATCCGCGGCTCCAATGCCGACCGACGCGGAGACTGCTCGGAACTGGGGCATCGCCGGCGTGGCCATTGGCAGTGCCGCATTCGTCTGGGCATTGATTGCGTGGAACAAAGCGAACGACGCGAACGATAAAGCCGATGCTTTGGCGGCGCAGCTTGCTGCACTTCGTGCGTGTCTCGCCGGCCAGAGCGCCAGTCCTATCAGGGTCTGCACTAGCTTCTAGTAGACATTACACCCAAGTGGTTTTCGCGAAAAGGACATGCTGCATCTCGCGGCATGTCTTTTTGCGTGTATTCGGGTTATTTTCAACTTGAGGACTGGAGGCGTCTCGTCGTCCCGTACCCAAAAGAGCCAGTCCCGAAACCAATTGCGTGAGTCGGACGATAATTAGTAGTAACCGCTTGCGGGGATAATCGAGCTTCTCCTTACTTCCAAACGAATCTGATAGTACCTGGTTAGGCGTTCAGATTGCTCATTCAGAGAAATGCGACTACTA
>Ga0068859_100000213_pt1 | contig 58017 bp, 46 predicted proteins | sample KBSSwiS22_FD_66585 | JGI IMG/M metagenome (GOLD analysis project Ga0068859, IMG submission 66585) | Switchgrass rhizosphere microbial communities from Kellogg Biological Station, Michigan, USA - KBS Switchgrass S2-2 | ecosystem: Host-associated > Plants > Roots > Rhizosphere > Soil ... | reverse complement strand
CGGCGGGGGGGCTCGGGGGGGCGGACTCGGAGCCCTCCAGCACGCCACGCCCGGCGGGGGGGCTCGGGGGGGCGGACTCGGAGCCCCCCCGAAATCTAGTTGACCTGCTCGGCGTCCAGCTGCGAGAGGACGGCCGCGGTCCTCAGCTCGCGCAGCTCGACGCGGAAGCGGTTCAGCAGGGTGCTGGCCCGGTCGGCCAGCGACTCCAGGAACTCGACTTCCAGGTCGCTGAAGGCGATGCCGTTCAGCTTACCCTCCATCGTCAGGAGCCCGACCACGCGGTCGCCGTCCCGGAGCGGAATGCAGGCCACCGCCGCCTTGCTCCGGGAGGTCAGCGCGCCGCCCTTGCCCACGCCCCCCTCGAGCTTGCCGTCGGCGACGACCGCCGGGCGCGCGGTGGAAAGGACGCGCTCGGCCACGGCCAGGGTGAGCTCCAGGCTGTCGGTCTCGCCCGGCGTTTCACAGCGCGCGGCTCCGGCCCGCTGGAAGAGCGGCCCCTGGGCGGCGGAGACCAGCACGGTGCCGCGCTCGGCGGCCGCCATGCTGACCGACGACTCGACCAGGCGGGTCAGCAGGGAGGGGACGTCCGGCGACTGCTCCAGCGCCATCCGCACCTCGCCCGAGCTGCGGCGCCGGGCGGCGCGGCCGGCCAGGAACGCGCTCATCTCGACGTCGGTGACCTGGATGTACTGAGCGCAGAGCCCGCCGAAGCTGATCCAGTCCTCCCCCTTCAGCTCGCTCTCGCGCACCCGCTGGCCGTTCACGAACGTGCCGTTCTTGCTGCCGAGGTCGAGGACCCACCACTCGGTGCCCCGCCAGAGAAACCGGGCGTGCCGGGTGGAGGCGCGCGGATCGCCGAGCGGGATGTCGCTCTCCGGATCGCGGCCGGCGACCGGGCTCTCCCCCTCGCGGAGGAGAACGCTGGTCGAGGGGGAGTCTTTCGGGTACAACGTCAGGAGCGCGGCCACTTCGCTGGGTCCTGCCGTGACCCTCTGGTCCACGGCTAGTTCAACCTTACCACGAGGCTAAAGCGCAGCGTGTCGGCCAGGGAGCGCAGGGTGCCGGCCACGTTCACCAGGTTGCTGTTGGCTTGCCAGACGTCGGGGATGTCGCTGCCGCTGTGCGTCTTGACATAGGTTCCGAAGGCGATGGTGGCGTCCAGGGCCTCCTGGACGCGGCCCGCCTGATAGGACGCCCTGATCTGCTGCACTGCGGCGCGCAGGTCGCCGTAGACCGTGGGCGGCATCGACCCGGCGTTCGCCTCGACGGCGGCGTCCAGCCTGTTGATCTTCTCGTTGATGACCGCATCGGCGGCGCGCAGGTCGACGACGATGACGAAGTCGGAGAAGCCGGGGCCGGAGCCGCCGGCGCGCACGCTGCCCATCTCCAGCTTGCCGGTCATGTCCTGCAGCGGGCCGCCGTTGGGCCCCCGGTAGACGCGCAGGACGTTCGCGAACGTCAGGACGTTGGTGTAGATGGAGAGGTTGTAGACGCCGGAGAACGTCAGCGCGCTCTGCGCCGTCGGCTGGATGCGGATGAGGACCGGCAACGCCAGCGGCAGGCTGGTCAGGTTGGGGAGCCTCCCGAGCAGGCTGAGCGGGTCCAGCAGCTGGGCGCTGATCGACAGGGCGTTGGCGTTGAGGCCGACCGCCTGCTCGAACGTGATGGTCAGGTCGGCGGTTATCCCTCCGGCGAGTGTGATGCTAGCCGAGAGTGTATTCCCTGTTATCACAGGGTTCAGCTGCACGACCTTGTCCAGCAGCGAGCCGGACAGGAGCCCCGGGTCGGCCTGGGCCGGCAGAGCCCGCAGCGCCAGGAGCAACACCATGGCGCAAAGGCTACGGGCTGACCTCATCGTCCACCTCCGGATCCATGGCGAATGTAGCAATCGGCTCCCAGGGCAGCTATCGATCTTTGGGGGATTCTGATGTCGCCGTCTTGGCGAATATTTGTCACACATCGGTTGACGCCGTCATTCCACCAGGCGGCGGTGGACGGCGTAGCGGGTCAGGTCGGCGTTGGTCTTCAGCCCCATCTTCTGCAGGATCCGGCGGCGGTAGGTACTGACGGTGCTGCGGCTCAGCAGCAGCACCGAGGCGATCTCCTTCACCGACCGGCCGGATGCGATCAGCGTCAGGATCTCGTATTCGCGGTTCGAGAGCTTCTTGTGAGCCGGAGCGGCGTCGGTCTGCAGCTCCTCCAGCAGCTTGTCGGTGAGCGTCCGGCTGATGTACTTCTGGCCGGTGAGCACCAGCTTCAGCGCCCGCAGCAGCTCGGCGGCGGCGCGGTCCTTGGTGAGGTAGCCGGCGGCTCCACCGCGGAAGGCGCGGATCGCCAGGTCGTCCTCGCCGTGCATCGTGAGGACGAGCACCGGCGTCTTCGGTCTCAGGCGCCGCACGTCGGCCAGGAGGTCGAGCCCGCTCCTCCCGGGCAGCGACAGGTCCAGCACCACCACGTCCCACTCGGCGGCCCGCAGGCGCCGCAGCGCCTCAGCGGCGTTTCCGGCCTCCCCGGCGACGCTCATCTCGCCGTTCTGCTCCACCAGGCGCTTCAGCCCGTCGCGCACGATCGGGTGGTCGTCCACGATCAGGATCCGCTTCACGGGACCTGCATCAACACGGCAGTGCCGCCGCCCGGGGCTGTGCTGACGGTGAGTGTTCCGCCCAGCTCCCGCGCCCTCTCGCGCATTCCGCGCAGGCCGAGGGAACCGCCGCCGCGCCGCGCCAGGCCGCGGCCGTCGTCGACGACCTCCAGCGTCAGCGTGCCCTCCGCCGCCGCCAGGCGGACCAGGACCCCGGAGGCGCGGGCGTGCCGGGCGATGTTGGTGAGCGCCTCCTGCAGCACGCGGTAGACGGCCTCGTCGCGCACGGGCCGGCGCGGCAGCCGGGCCGCCGCCTCCACCCGGCAGGCGATCCCGGTCAGCGCCTGGAACCTGGCGGCCGCGTCCATCGCCGCGGCGCGCAGCCCGCGCGAGACGCCGGGGCGCCGCAGCTCGGACGACAGGTCGCGCACCAGCGCCAGTGATCGGGCGACCTGGCGCAGCGCCGCGTTGGCCCGCGCGCGGAGGTCGCTTCCGGCGTCCAGCCGCGCCCGGATCCAGGAGAGCTCCAGCTGGATCGCGGTGAGCTGCTGGCCGAGGCGGTCATGGAGCTCACGCGCCAGCCGCGCGCGCTCGCCGGGGTCGGAGAGCTCACGCTCGCCGGAGGCAGAGGGCTCACGCTCGCGGGAGGCAGAGAGCTCACGCTCGCCGGAAGCGATGCGCCTCTTGCGGCGCCAGCCGCCTTGACTCCTAGTTGCCGTCGAGCGTCTCCCGGACACGGGACAGCAGCGTCTCGAAGCTGAACGGCTTCTGCAGGAACGCCTTCCCGCGCACTCCGCGGCTGACCACCGCCGAGTCGGTGTAGCCCGAGACGTAGAGCACCTTCAGACTGGGCTGGTCGGCGGTCAGGCGGTCGGCGAGCTCGCGCCCGCTCATCCCCGGCATCACCACGTCGGTCAGCAGCAGGTCGATCGGCCCGGAGTGGCTGAACGCCTGCTCCAGCGCCTCGGACCCGTCGTGCGCCTCCAGGACCCGGTAGCCGCTCTCCTGCAGCGCCCGCTTGACCAGCGCCGCCACCGCCTGCTCGTCCTCCACCAGCAGCACGGTCTCGGTGCCGGTGAGCCGGCCGGTCGGAGTCGGCGCGACGGCGGCGTCGACGCTCTGGGTGACGCGCGGCAGGTAGATGCGCAGCGAGGTCCCCTTCTCGGGCGCCGACTCCACCCGGATCGAGCCGCCGCTCTGCTGCACGATGCCGTAGCTGGTGGCCAGGCCGAGACCGGTCCCCTTTCCCTGCTCCTTGGTGGTGAAGAACGGCTCGAAGAGGTGGGCGCGCGTCTCCTCGTCCATCCCCTGTCCGGTGTCGCTCACCCCCAGCATGACGTGCGGTCCGGGCTTCAGCCCCACCTCGCGCGCGCCGGCCTCGTCCAGCACGATGCCGCCGGTCTCGATGGTCAGCCGGCCGCCCCCCGGCATGGCGTCGCGCGCGTTCACCGCCAGGTTCATCAAGACGTGCTCGAGCTGTCCCGGATCGGCCTTGACGTTGCCGGCCATAGGGTCGAGCGAGGTGACCAGCTCGACGTCCTCGCCGATCACCCGCTGCAGCATCTTCTGCATGTTGGCGACCAGGCGGTTGAGGTCGAGCACGCGCGGCGCCAGGAGCTGCTTGCGGCTGAAGGCCAGGAGCTGGCTGGTGAGCGAGGCGGCGCGCTCGCCGGCCCTCTTGATCTCCTCGACACCCTGACGCAGCTCGGGGTCCTCGATCTGGCGCAGCAGCAGGTCGCTGTAGCCGAGGATCGCGGTCAGCACGTTGTTGAAGTCGTGGGCCACGCCGCCGGCCAGGCGGCCGATCGCCTCCATCTTGCGCGAGTGGCGGAGCTGCTCCTCGAGGCTCTTGCGCTCGGTGACGTCGGCGACGAAGCCCACCATGCGGTTGGCCGCCGAGCGCGGGCCGACGAAGTAACCCTCGTCGCGCACGAAGATGGTGCGGCCGTCCTTGCGCCGCACCCGGTACTCCATGCGGAAGGGCTCGCGGGTGAAGAGGCAGCGCTCCCGCTCGACCCCGAACGTCTCGGCGTCGGTGGGGTGGATGAGCTGCAGCCAGTTGCCCAGGCTGCTCCCGAGCTCCTCGGTGGTGTAGCCGAGGAGCGCCTCGACGCAGCCGCCGTAGGTGACCACGTCGGCGCGGCTGTCCCAGTCGTAGAGCACCTGGCCGCTGGCGGCCACAGCCACCTCGAAGCGCTGCTTCCACTCGGCGACCTCTTCCTCGGCGCGCTTCTTCTCCAGGGTGGCGGCCACGTGGCGGGCCACGAACGAGAGGATCTCCTTCTCCGGCTCGCCCAGCCGCACATTCTCGGAGTAGCTCTGCACCACCAGGACCCCGAACGTGCGCCCGGCCTCCTTGAGCGGCACGCCGAGCCACTTGGCGGGCGCGGTGCCGCCGCGCTGCTCGGCCTTGTTCTGCAGCGCCAGCCGCTCGAACGTCTCGCGGGTTGCCAGCAGCGGCTCGCCGGTCGTGAGCACGAACTCGGTCAGGCCGGCCGAGCGGGCGGACCGCGGCGTGGGGTCGCGCTCGTCCACCAGGTAGGGGAAGGTGACCCGGCCGCTCCGCAGGTCCTTCAGGACGATGCAGAAGTTCGTGGCGTCCATCAGGTTGCTCACCGTGCGGTGGATCGCCTGGTAGAACTTGAAGAGGCCGCCGCCGCCGCTGGTGGTCTCGGTGATCCGGTAGAGCGCCGAGCGGATGCTCTCCGACACCTTCCGCTCGGTGACGTCGCGCAGGATGGCGGTGAAGACGCGGCGGCCGCTGCTCTCGGTGTCGCTCAGCGAGATCTCCAGCGGGATCTCGGCGCCGCTCTGGTGCAGGCCGTGGACCTCCATGGCGCGGCGTGTCGGGATTCGCTTCTGCCCCGGCCCGGCGGCCCGCCCGAAGGCCCCGTCCTGCTGGCGGCCGGCCTCCGGGATCAGCATCGTGAGCGGCTGCCCCACGATGTCGGCGACCGCGTGCCCGAAGACCTTCTCCGAGGTGCTGTTGGCGAAGAGGACGGTGCCCCCCTCGTCGACGGTGACGATGGCGTCGGTGGCGGTCTCGACGACCGTGCGGTAGCGCTCCTCGCTCTCGCGCAGCTTGGCTTCGATCCGCTTGCGGTCGGTGATGTCGCGGATCGCGCTGGAGACCAGCGCCCCCTCCTCGGTCTGCAGCGGCGCCAGGCTGATCTCGACCGGGAACTCCGTGCCGTCCTTGCGCAGCCCGTGGAGCTCCATGCCGGCCCCCATCGCGCGGCCCCGAGGCTCGCCGAAGAAGCCGGCGCGGTGGTCGCCGTGCTTGCCGCGGTAGCGCTGCGGCACCAGCAGGTCGACGCTCTGGCCGAGCAGCTCCTGGCGCGAGTAGCCGAAGAGGCGCTCGGTCTCGGCGTTCACCATCAGGATGCGGCCCTCGAGGTTCACGATGACCATGGCGTCGGGGGCCGATTCCAGGAGGTCGCGGTAGCGCGTCTCCAGCGCCGAGGCCTGGCGCTCCCAGCGGACGGCAGCCTCACCGCCGGGCGGCGCGGCCACCGTGGATCCCGGGAGTCCACCGTCGCCTGCCGATCCTTCTTGCGGGGCGTCCCCCTCCGACATCCGCGCGCTCCTCACAGGAGGTAAGGCTCCTCGAACTGTCCTGGGCCTTTGGACGTCTGATTCTAACGCGCTCAGATCACCGTCCGGCCGGCGTCGACCGCCCAGACCTGGCCGGTCACCGAGCCGTTCGCGAGAAGGGCGAGCGCGGTGGAGACGACGTCCGCCACCTCCACCGGACGCTTCAGCGGCGTCCGCTGCACCAGGCGGTCCACCGTGGCCTCGGGCATGTCGTCGGGCGGCAGCACGATGCCGGGCGCCAGGCCGTTCACCCGCACCTCCGGGCCGAGGGCCACCGCCAGGCCGGCCACCAGGCTGTTGACGGCCGCCTTGGCCGCGGAGTGAGGGATGTGATGCGGCCAGGCCTTCACCGCGGCCACGTCGGAGATCAGCAGGATCGCGCCGCGCGCCTCGCGCAGGGCCGGCGCCGAAGCCTGCGCCAGGAAGAAGGCCGCCCGCGGGCCGACCCGGAACGCCGCCTCCCAGTCCTCGAGGGTGACCTCGGCGACAGGCTTCTCGCTCCAGGGCGAGGCGGAGTGAACCAGCGCGTCGAGCCGGCCGAAGCAGAGGAGGACGCTCTCCACCAGACGCGCGGCGGCGCCGTCGGCGCCGAGGTCCTCTCGGAACGCCTCGCCGTCGGCCCCGGCGCCGCGCAGCAGCCGCAGGGTCTCGTCGGCCTGCTCCTTTCGGCTGCGGTAGTGAACGGCCACCGAGTAGCCGGCCGCGCCCAGCCCGAGCGCCAAGGCGCGCCCCAGCCGGTGCCCGGAGCCGGTGACGAGGGCGACCTTCACCATGTCATCCCTGTGGCGGCGTCAGCGTGGCAGCTTCGTCGAGGAGCTGGTTGGTCTCGGCCATGGCGACCACCTCGCGCCCGAACGCCCACAGGTGCAGCACCAAGGCCAGGCCGGCGCAGCCGAGGTGCAGCCAGGCGGGGGTGCGTCCGGTGTGGCTGCCGGCGCCCAGCAGGCCCGCCGCCAGCGCGCTGAGCGGCGTGAAGGTCGCCAGCGCCGAGGTGCGCATCTTGATGTCGCGCACCTTGCCGAGGATGTAGGCCCGCGCCGCTTCGTCCCGCTTGGCGGCCGCCTCCTTCAGGAGCTTGCCGGTGCCGATGAAGAAGAAGAGGACCATCGACTGGGTGAAGAGGGAGAAGAGGACGCTGGGCACCGCCACCGCGATGTGCCGCTGCAGCGTGGGGCTGCCGAGGGCGTGCGTCAGGGCCCAGCCCGACCAGCTGGAGAGGACCAGGCCCACCAGCGTGAAGATGGAGAGGAACGTCAGCGCCAGCGCCACGGGTGGAGTCTCGCATTCCTTGTATTCTTGGAGCGCAGCTAATGAACCGGGAGGGGCCATGAGCGACCCGCGGACTCTCGTCGACATCTTCCGGAACGTCGAGAAGCTCGACAAGCCGGACCTCCTGCTCTTCAAGCGCGACGGGCGCTGGGTCCCGATCTCGTCGGCGGAGTTCGCCGCGCGGGTCAAGGCGGTCTCGGCGGCGCTCGGGCTGATGGGCGTCGAGCCGGGAGGCCGGGTGGCGCTGCTCTCGGAGAACCGCCCGGAGTGGTCGATCGTGGACTTCGCCTGCCAGTGCTACGGCGCCGTGCTGGTGCCGATCTTCCCGACCATGATGTCCGAGCAGGTGGAGTACCTGCTGCGCGACAGCGGCGCCACCGCGGCGTTCGCGTCCACCGCCGCCCAGGCCAAGAAGGTGCTCGACGCCCGGCCCAACTGCCCGGCGCTGGCGCACTTGGTGGTCTTCGACGGCGGCGACGAGGCGGGCACGCGTCGGTTCGACGAGGTGCTGGCCGAGGGGGCGGCGGCGCACCAGGCGGACCCGGCCGCCTTCGACAGGCGGGCCGATGCCCGTCAGCCGGGCGACCTGGCGACGCTCATCTACACCTCCGGCACCACCGGTGAGCCGAAGGGGGCGATGCTCACCCACGACAACTTCGTCTCCAACGTCCTGGCCGGAGCCGGCCTGATGCCGTTCGACTCCACGGCGGTGGCGCTCTCCTTCCTGCCGCTGTCGCACGTCTTCGAGCGCACCATCGAGTACTGCTACTTCTACCGCGGCGCCACCATCGCCTACGCCGAGTCGATCGAGAAGGTGCGCGACAACCTCAACGAGGTGCACCCGCACGTCTTCGGCGCGGTGCCGCGGGTCTACGAGAAGGTCTACGCCAAGATCCAGGAGAACCTGGAGAAGGCGCCGCCGCTGCGTCGGAAGCTGTTCCAGAGGGCGCTCGACGTCGGCAAGGAGGTCACCGCGCTGAAGGCCAGGAAGCGGACGCCGGGCGCGCTGCTGGCGCTCCAGCACATGGTCTTCGACAAGCTGGTCTACTCCAAGGTGCGGGCGTCCCTGGGACAGCGGTTCCGCTTCGCGATCTCCGGCGGCGCGCCGCTGGCCAAGGACCTGGCCGAGTTCTTCTGGGCCATGGGCGTCGAGATCTACGAGGGGTACGGTCTCACCGAGACGAGCCCGGTCATCACGCTGAACTGCGTCTCCGCCTGGCGCCTGGGGAGCGTCGGGCGCGTGGTGCCCGGCGTGGAGGTGAAGATCGCCGAGGACGGAGAGATCCTGGCGCGCGGCCCCAACATCATGAAGGGGTACTGGAACAAGGCGCAGGCCACCAGGGACGCGATCGACCCGGAGGGCTGGTTCCACACCGGCGACATCGGCCACGTCGACGAGGACGGTTTCCTGGCGATCACCGACCGCAAGAAGGAGCTCATCGTCAACTCCAACGGCAAGAACATCGCGCCGGCGCCGATCGAGGGCTTCCTGAAGGGGGACCCGTTCGTGTCGCTGCCGATCGTCATCGGCGACCGCCGGAAGTTCCTGTCCTGCCTGATCGTCCCGAACTTCGAGAAGCTCGAGGAGTGGGCCGCCACTCACGGCGTCGGCGGCCGGCGCGAGGACCTGCTGGTCGACCCGAAGGTGACGCAGATCTACCAGAAGGCCGTCGACCGCTGGAACAAGGGCAAGCCCCACGAGCAGACGATCGTGAAGTTCTCGCTGCTGCCGCGCGAGCTCTCCATCGACGACGGCGAGCTGACCCCCACGCTGAAGGTCAAGCGGCGGATCATCGACCAGCGCTACAAGGGCGTCATCGACGACATGTACTCCGGAGAAGCCTGAGGACGGGCGATAGCGGCCCGCTGGCGGCGTTGTCCTCGATCGGTTGCCCTGCGGCGTAGCGCTGCTACGCCTCGGGCACCTCTCTCGTCCGCCTTGCCATCGAGCCACTCTCCCCCGTCCTGATCGAGAGTCGGATTGGGAGCCCTGGCACGGGGCGTGCTGATGGATCGCTGGAATGCGCGAGGTGCCGGTCGTCATCAGCAGCCGCGCGGGGCGCACCGGCGAGTGCGAGGAGCAGATCCGATCGGCGTTCGGGGCCCACGGGCTCTCGCCCTCGTTCCGGATGCTCGAGCAGGGTGACGACCTGCGGGAGCTCGTGAAGAACGCGATGAAGGAAGGCCACCGGACGGTCGTCGTGGCCGGGGGAGACGGCAGCCTTCACTCGGCGGCCGGCGAGCTGGCCGGCTCGGAAGCCGCGCTCGGCATCCTGCCGCTCGGCACCTTCAACCACTTCGCCAAGGACCTCGGCGTGCCGCTCGGGCTCGACGAGGCCGCCGGCGTCATCGCCGCCGGCGCCACGCGGCGGGTGGACGTGGGCGAGGCCAACGGGCAGGTCTTCCTGAACAACGCCAGCGTCGGCTTCTACCCGAGGGTGGTGCGGGCGCGCGAGGGCCTGCGCGAGCGCCTGGGCAAAGGGAAGTGGACCGCGTTCGCCCAGGCCGCCTGGCACACGCTGTCGCGCTATCGGATGCTGACCGCGCGGCTCTCGGTCGACGGACGCGAGCACGTACGCCGCACGCCGTTCGTCTTCATCGGCAACAACCCCTACGACATGGACCGGCTGGTGATCGGGCGCCGGAACGCGCTGGAGCAGGGCGTGCTCAGCCTCTACATGGCGCGCCGCGAAGGGCCGCTCAGCCTGATTGCGCTGGCCCTGCGCGCGCTGACCGGCCGGCTCCGCCAGGCGGCCGACTTCGAGTCCTACACCGCGCGCACCCTGCGGGTGGAGACGCCGCGCGGCCGCGAGCTGGTGAGCCTGGACGGCGAGGTGCTGACGATGGACATGCCGCTCGTCTGCCGCATCGTGCCGCGCGCCCTACGCGTCGTCGTACCGGCGTTGTCCGAGGGGGTCGCCGGAGACTTGGCGGAGGCGATCTCCGCGGTGCCGTCAGGCACCGCATCAAGAGAATAGCCTGATGCGCACCGTCGTCCACATCTCCGACCTGCACTTCGGGCACGAGGACCCGCGCACCGTCGCGCCGCTCATCGAGCTGATCCGCTCGCTGAAGCCGCACGTGGTGGCGGTCTCGGGAGACCTCACCCAGCGCGCCCGGCGCAGCCAGTTCCGCGCCGCCCGGGCCTTCCTGGACGCGCTGCCGAATCCTCAGGTCGTGGTGCCCGGCAACCACGACGTACCGCTCTTCGACGTGGCCCGCCGCTTCCTGTCCCCCTTCCATCGCTACCGGCGCTTCATCACCGACGACGTCTCGCCGTTCTTCGCCGACGGGGAGATCGCGCTCCTGGGCGTGAACACCGCCCGCTCCTTCACCTGGAAGTCGGGGAGGGTGAAGGAGGCGCAGCTCGACGAGGCGCGGCGCCGGCTGGACCCGCTGCCGGAGGCGATCGTGAAGATCCTGGTGTTGCACCACCCGTTCGACGTGCCGCCCGGCGCGCCGGAGTCGGACGTGGTGAGGGGAGCGCGCAAGGCGATGGCGGTCTTCGCCGAGGCCGGCGCCGACGTCTTCCTTTCCGGGCACCTCCACGTCAGCCACGTGGGCCAGACCGCCCAGCGCTACCGGATCGAGGGGCACTCGGCGCTCATCATCAACGCCGGCACCGCGACCTCCACGCGCCATCGCGGGGAGACCAACACCTTCAACGTGCTGGAAGTCTCCGAGGGGGCGCTGACCCTCGACCGCTACGTCTGGGCGCCGGGGAAGCTGGTCTTCGAGCGCGGCAGCCGCGAGCGCTTCACGCGCCGCGAGGACGGCTGGAAGGTGGTCTGAGCGGTCAGGCGGAGCGGGCTCTCCTGACCTTGCGGACCTTCGGGGGCGGCGGGCCGGGCACCGCCGGATGCATGCCGGTGTGCTCGCCGCGCAGCACCGCGTCCACCAGCTCCTCCGCGGCGCCGTGCTCGGCGGCGCGGGTGAGGACGCGGTGGTCCGAGACCGTCTCCGGGCCGAGATACTCGTGCAGCCAGATGCGCTCGATGACCGGGTAGGCCGCCACCATCGGCAGGATCAGGATCGCGCCCAGAACGCCCTGCAGCGAGCCGCCCACGATGATGGCGATCAGCACGGCGAGCGTGGAGAGCCGGAGCTGCCGGCCATAGGTGCGCGGCACCAGCACGTAGGTCTCGACCGCGTGATAGGCGAGGAAGGCGATCAGCACGAAAAGCGCGGTCCTGGGCGAGACGGTCATCGCCACCAGCACCGCCGGCACGGTGGAGATCACGATCCCGACCACCGGCAGGACGTCGCAGACCGCGGCCAGGACGGCCAGCGGCATGGCCGCCGGAACGCCGAGCAGCGAGAGCACCGCGAAGGTGGTCACCCCGCAGAGCAGGGAGGTGATGAGCTGGCCGAGCATGTAGGCGTGGATGACCTTCTCGACCTCGGGAGCGGTCTCGGCGATCTTCTTTCGATGCCGCCGCGGCACGTAGGCCAGGATCCAGGCGTAGAGCCTCTTGCCGTCGAACGCGAAATAAAGGGAGAGGACGACGATGAGGACGAAGCCGGTGATCGCCTCGACCGCCACCCGCCCCCAGACGAGCGGTTTGGCCAGGAACTTCAGGAACTCCGGCGAGGCCGGAAGCTGGAACACCTGGCTGACGATCTTGGAAAGGATCGGATGCCCGTGGGGCACGTACCGCTGGGCCGAGTCCTCGTAGCGCGGCAGGTTCGAGAGGAGCGTGCTGAGCTCCTCCGAGAGGCGCGGGATCACCAGCAGCGCGGCTGCGGCCACGACCGCCACGAAGGCCAGGCCGATGAAGACCACCGCCAGCGCGCGCGGCAGGCGGCGCTCCTCGAGCCAGGCGATCGCCGGGCTGAGGGTGATGGCCGTGAGGATCGAGACCAGGATCAGGAGCAGCTGCGGCCAGACGCGAAGGCCGGCCCACACCAGGAGAGCCGTCAGCAGCAGCCGGAGGATTGTGCGCACGGGCACCTCCAGCCTGGTCACCCGATGCTCGGCGGATTCAGCGGCAGTTGAGTCCAAGGCGCCTCCCGCGCCGGCCTACGCAGTATCCGTGCCGGAGCGTGCCCGATCAGACCGCGCGGCCGCCGGTCACGCGGCGCCGGCGCGAGGGAGGCTTCTCGTGCTCCTCTTCCAGCGGCACGTTCAGTCTCCGCGCCATGCGGTAGAGCGTCCAGCGGCCAATGCCGAGAAGCTCCGCCGCGCGCAGCTTGTTGCCGCCGGTGAAGACCAGCGCGGCGCGCAGGTGCTCGCGGATGACGTCGTCGAGCGGCTTCGGGGTCTCGCCCGGCGCCGCAGCGGGCGCCTCCGCGGCTCGCGCGGTTGCGGTCTCTTCCGAGGGACCGGCGCTCAGCAGGTCGGCCGGCTGGATCTCGCCGGTGCGGTTCAGCGTCACCGCGCGCTCGATCGCGTGCTCCAGCTCGCGCACGTTGCCGTGCCAGGGCAGGGCGTGGAGGACGTCGAGCGCGGCGGGGGAGAGCGCCACCGATTTCTTCTGCCGGCGGCTGGTTCTCTTCAGGAACGTGCGCGCCAGCAGCGGGATGTCGTGCCGCCTCTCTCGGAGAGGCGGCAGGGCGATGTGCACCACGCCGAGGCGGTAGAGGAGGTCGCGGCGGATCAGCGCTCCGGAGAAGAGCGGCTCCAGCGGCCGGTTGGTGGCCGCCAGCACCCTCACGTCGATGGCCCGCTCCTCGCTGGAGCCGACCGGCCGCACCGTGCGCTCCTGCAGGACGCGCAGCAGCTTCACCTGGAACGCCGGCGACGTCTCGGTCACCTCGTCCAGGAAGAGCGTCCCGCCGGAGGCGCTCTCGAAGAGACCGCGGCGGTCGGCGCGTGCGTCGGTGAAGGCCCCCTTCACGTGGCCGAAGAGCTCGCTCTCCAGGAGCCCTTCCGACAGGGCGCCGCAGTTGACCGCCAGGAAGCGGTGGCGGCTGCGCGGCGACTGGCTGTGGATGGACTGGGCGACCAGCTCCTTGCCGGTGCCGCTCTCGCCGGTGATCAGCACGGTGGCGTCGGTCTGGGCGACGCGGGCGATCGCCTTGAAGACCTCGATCATCGGCGGGCTGGTGCCGACCAGCGAGCCGAGCGCGATCTCCATGCTCTCCTTGCCGGAGTCTCGGTGCCGGCGCTTGGCGCTGCGCGCCGCGGCCACCGTGTGCGCCAGGATGCGGAGCAGCACCGAGACGTCGAACGGCTTGGCCAGGTAGTCGAAGGCGTTCAGGCGAAACGCGTCGGCGACCGATTGCAGCGACCCCTGCGACTTCATCACCACCACCGGCAGGTCGGGGAAGGCGCCGCGCAGCGTCTCCAGGAACGCCAGCGCCTCCCCTTCGTTGACCGAGAGGTCGAGGAGCACGGTGTCGGCGGGCGCGCCTCGCAACGAAGCGAGGGCCTCCGGTCCTGCGGGCAGGACGTCCGAGCTCACGCCCTCGAGCTCCAGGATGCTGCGCAGCGCGAACGCGAAGTCCGCGTCCTCGTCCAGGATGAGGAGGCGCGTGTCGGCCGGCAGCGCTGCCATGGGGCCGACACATTATGAGTCACGAGGCAGAAAGATGCCTCGTTACGAGTCATCAGGCGCCGGCGTGACAAGCGCCACCGATGGCCGAAGTGCTGGTGGTGCAGTGAGTTGTGGGCGATGAGGCGAGTCGGGCCGCTGGCATCGCAGTTGAAAAGGAGGGACCGAACCGAACAACGAAAAGGAGAGACCGATGATCCGCTCACGACTGTCCCTCGCCGCCGCCTTCCTGCTCGCCGCGCTGGCGCCTCGCGCCGACGCGCTTCCGAAGCAGCTCTTCGTCTCCGCGCAGAACGGCAACGATCAAAGCGTCTGCATCTTCGAGTTCCCCTGCCGCACCATCGCCGGTGCGCTTTCGAGCGCGCCGCCCGGGGCGGAGCTGATCCTCGTCGACAGCGGCGAGTACGGGACGTTCACGCTCGACCGCGGCATGAAGATCGAGGCGGCGCCCGGCGTACACGCCTCCATCTTCATGAGCGGCAGCGCCCTCACCGCCATCTCCATCGCGGTGCAGCCCGAGGAGACCGTCACGCTGCGCGGGCTCACCATCTACGGGGCGCTCGGCACCGCGATCTCTTGGACCGGCGCCGGCACGCTGCGCATCGAGGACTGCACGATCGACGGCGAAGGCACCGGGATCGGCCTGAAGTTCTTCGGGGCGGGGCAGCTCTTCATGCACGACACGCGCATCCGCGGCGTGCAGATGGGCGCCTACCTCTACCCGAGGACCGCCGGCGCGGTGACCGCGACGTTCACGCGCTGCCGCATCGAGGGCACGACCCTGCAGGGGCTGATCATCAGCGACAACGTGACCGGTACCGCGACGGGCTGCCTGCTCAGCGGCGGCAAGGACACGGAGGCGATCCTGGTGCAGGGCACGCTGAACGGCCTGAAGGCCGCCTTCGACGTGGTGGGCTGCACGCTGACGTCCACCAAGGTCGCCGTCAGCTGCAAGGGCACCAACGGCGGACAGGCGACGGTGCGCGTCTCGGGGTCCACGGTCACCGGCAACACGCAGGGTTTCGTGCAGAGCGGCAACTCCACGTTCCAGTCCCTCGGCAACAACACCCTGGCCGGAAACGGAACGGACAAGACCGGTACGATCACGGTGATCTCGGGAAGCTAGGCCCCCGTGGGTCGGGCGGCGCTCCGCGGCGCCGCCCGACTCATTTCAGCCCTTCCACCAGGTAGAGGTCGTCGAGCGAGCGCAGGAACGTGCAGACGAACGTCGAGCCGTCGGGCGTCACGAACGTGTTGAAGGCGCTGCTGATGATCCCGGCCGGATCGGGAGGCCGGATCTCGCGCACCAGCTCCTTCTTTCCCGTCGCCAGCCACAGCCGGAAGATGCGGGTGAGCATCCCCTCGCGCTGCCGCGCGAACACCGAGAGCCCGTCGGCGCTCCACTGGATGGGCAGGAGGCCCGGCTCCAGCTCCGCGCTCGCCTTCACCTCCCCCTGAGCGTCGAGCACCCGCAGCGTCTTCTCGTCGAGGGCGACGGCGGCCACCGACGCGCCGTCGCTCGAGATGCGGGGATTGGAGAGTCCCTCCGGCCCGAAGGGCCGCGGAAGGCCTCCTTCCACGTCCTGCACGAAGAGCCGCCCAGGGCGCCTCTTCTCGGCGCCCTCGAAGACGAAGCGCCTGCCGTCGGGGAAGAAGGCGGCGGAGTAGTAGTGCTTGCCCACCAGGAGCCGCTCGACCGTGCCGCGCGGCAGGCTCCGCTCGCTCCCGGGCCCGGTCGGCAAGAGCACCAGCTCCGGCGTCGGCTGGGAACGCTCCACCAGCACCCAGCGCCCATCCGGCGACAACGCGCTGCCGATGCCATCCCCCAGCCGCACCGCGGGCGAGCCGTCGGTGCCCCTCAGGTAGGCCACGTGCCTGGCGCCGACGCCGGCTCCGAACTCGTCGATGAGCACCTTGGCGCCGTCGGGCGAAAGGTCACGCGCGTTCGACCAGTCGAGCCACGAGAGGTCCATTTCGCCCGAAGGGGACCAGCTCGTCACCGCCAGGCGGAGGATCATCTGGCTGGCGAGGACCCGCCGCTTCGGTCCTACGTCGTGCAGCATCCAGTCGCCCCCCCAGCGCCTGACCTGACGTTCGTGGCCGAACAACGAGACGGCGTAGAGCTCCCGGTCCTTGCCCGTCTTCGAGGCCGTGAACCAGACCTCGCTGCCTGCCCAAGCGACGCCGTCGATGACGTTCCAGCCGCTCGACAGCACCCTCTTCCGGCCCGACCGGTCCACCACGGCGAGGGAGCCCTCGGGCTCGATCGACGGGTGGTCGGTGAAGGCGATCGCGGTGGCGTCCGGAGAGAGCCGAGGCTGTCCGATACGTCCCCTCGTCGTGTAGAGCACCGTGCCGATCGGGTATTCGAGACCGTTCCCTTCCGGCAGGACGCGCACCACTGCCAGCGCCGCGCCGTCGGGCGAGAAGTCCGCCTCCTGGATTTTCTCCACCAGCTCGCGCGGGGCGCCTCCCGCGACCGAGGCGCGCGCCAGCGTCCCCGTCCAGGAGTAGCCCTGGTTGGTCGGACGCAGCGAGAGCGCCATCTCGCCCCGCGCGGAGACGCCGAGCAGGACGGCGTCGGGAGCGCTGACCGCGTTCGTCTCGGGCTCCCCGGCGCGCGTCGCGTAGACCTGGAACGGCCTGCCGCCCCACATCGCCGCGTAGAGGACGGTCAGCCCATCGGGGGCGAAACGCGCCGAGAGTATGTGGCCGCGGCGGAACGTGAGCCGCCGGAAAGTCGGGGGGCCGGAAGCGTAGTGCGCCCGGACTGCCGCGCCGAACGCGATCAGCACCGGGACCGCCGCGGCCGCGGCCAGCCACCGGCGCCGCCTGAGGCGCGGGGCGGCGCGCGGAGCCTTCGAGGGAGGCGCGGTGTCGGGCAGCGTCACCAGCACGAAGGCGACGTCGCTGGCCGATTGGAACCGGTCCTCGGGCCGCTTCTCCAGCAGCCGCGCGACCACCGCCGGCAGCGTCGGCAGCGCCGGCAGCGCGGCCAGCACCTCCGCCGGCAGCGGCGGCGGCTCGGCCTTGAGGATGGCCGTCATCGTCTCGGCCGACGTCGGCGCCAGGAACGGGTTCTTCCCCGAGAGCATCTCGTGCATCACCGTGCCCAGGCTGAAGAGGTCCGAGCGGTGGTCGGCCGGCTCGCCGCGCACCTGCTCCGGCGACATGTAGGCCGCGGTGCCGAGCACCGCGCCGCCGTCGGTCAGCGTCGCCGCCTCCAGCGGCGAGGCCAGGGCCGCCTCGCGGCGGGTCAGCTTGGCGATGCCGAAGTCGAGCACCTTGGCGCGCCCGTCCCTCGTCAGGAAGACGTTCTCCGGCTTAAGGTCCCGGTGCACGATCCCACGCTCGTGCGCGGCGCCGAGGCCCCTGGCGATCTGGGCCGCGACCTCGATCGCCTCGCGCGGCGGCAAGGCACCGGCGCGCAGCCGCTCGCGCAGCGTCTGCCCTTCCAGGAGCTCGGTCACCAGGAACGGCGCGCCCTCGAAGCTGCCGACGTCGTGGACGGTGACGACGTTCGGGTGGTTGAGCGCCGCGGCGGCCCTGGCCTCCTGCTCGAACCTTCGCAGGCGGTCCGCGCTCGAGGTCAGCTCCGCGGGCAGGACCTTGATCGCGACTTCGCGCCCCAGGCGCGGGTCGCGCGCCCGGTAGACCTCGCCCATCCCGCCGGCGCCGAGCGCGCCGAGGATCTCGTACGGTCCCAGACACGAGCCTGCCGGGAGCGCAGACATTGGTGATCCAGTCTAGCGGCCGCACCTCCTCACGACCTGCAGCGTGATCTCCTCGGAGGTGGGAGGGTTCTCACGCAGGCCGAGCGCGTGCAGCATCTCGTGGATGAGGACGACCGCGGCCAGGCCGGGGGTCGTGCGTCCCACCGTCTGGAACATCGAGCAGAGGCCGACCTCGGCGATTCCCGGGGTGGAGACCGCGGCAATGCTTCGCCCGCCGCAGAGCGGGAGCGAGGAGCCGTCGTAGATGCGGAGCGAGCCGAGGTATTCCGGCGCGCTCAGGCCGGTCTCCCGCATGCGCTCGAGGAGAGGACGCCCCTGCCCGTCGCGGAAGTCGGTGAGGAGCGCCGTGCAGGAGGGGGTCTGCAGCTTGGCCAGCGCCAGCTTGGTCGCGGCCTCCAGCACCGGCGAGACGAGGTCGGCGCGCGCGATCGTGCTGGTGCTCGAGGGCGCGAGCACGAAGATGATCGTGGCCGCCAGGCCGAGGAACCGGGAGCCGCTCATGCCTTCTCCTGTCGGAAGGCAAGGTGCTTCGAGAGGCCCGGCGGAGTCCTCCCGGATTCGTGGAGAAATGCTCCCTTGTGACCCCGATAATTCGCACGCGGTGCGTTACCGGTTCGGAGAGCTCACGTTCGACCCGGCGGCGCGGCTCCTGCTGCGCGGCCCGGAGGTGGTGGCGATCGGTCCCAAGGCCGTCGACCTCCTGGCGCTGCTGCTGAAGGAGCGGCCGCGGGCGCTCTCGCGGGACGAGCTCTTGGCGGCGATCTGGAGGGACGCGTTCGTCGCCGAGTCGAACCTGACCGCGCTGGTGAACGACATCCGGCGCGCGATCGGCGACGACGCCAAGAACCCGGTCTTCCTCCGGACCCACCACGCGTTCGGCTACTCCTTCGTGGGCGACGTGGTGGTCGAGGAGCCCGCCGCTCCCGCGCGCGACGGCGGCCGGGCCTGGCTCGTCTGGGGACGCAACGTCCTCCTCCTTTCCGAGGGGGAGAACATCGTCGGCAGGGAGCCGGACGCCGCGATCTGGGTGGGGGACCCTTCCGTCTCCAGGCGCCACCTGCGGATCCGCCTGCGCGACGGGGAAGCGGTGCTGGAGGACCTCGGCAGCAAGAACGGCACGTACGTGCGCGGCAGCCGGGCGGAAGGGCCGGTCCCGCTGAACGAGGGAGACCTGGTGCGGATCGGCTCGGCCGAGCTGACGTTCCACATGGCGTCCGTCGCGGCGCCCACCGAGACCGCCGGCTGAGCCTTTCTCGTCGCCTCTGTCGCCTCTTGACGACGTGCCGTCCGGCGTCCTAGACTTCACTGAGTGATGGCTCACTCACCCGAAGAGGCCACGAAGCCGGACCTCGACGCGGAGGGGGCGGAAGCTTCCGACGCCCGCCCCCGAACGAACGCTGGCGCCGACCCCGACAAGCGTAAGCGCCTCCTCTCCGCCGCCGTCCGCACGTTCGGGCGGCGAGGCTTCCACGAGGCACGCATCTCGGAGATCGCCGCCGCCGCCAAGGTCGCCGAGGGTACGGTCTACCTCTACTTCAAGAACAAGGAAGACCTCCTCGGCAGCGTCTTCGACGAGACCATGGACGACGTGCTGGCCAAGGCGCGCGAGATCCGCCAGTCGCCGGCGCCGGTCGCCGAGCGCCTGCGCAAGCTGGTCGCGCTCCACATCTCGTTCCTGGCCTCCGACCGCGACCTGGCGTCCGTCTTCCAGATCGAGCTGCGGCGCAGCGCGCGCCTGGTGGAGCGCTTCTCGCGCTCCAAGCTGGTCGAGTACCTCCGCATGCTGGAGGCGCTGCTGAAGGAAGGCATCTCCGGCGGCGAGCTGCGGGCCGACCTCGACCCGCGCCTGGCGGTGCGGATCATCTTCGGCACCGCCGACGAGATCGTCTCCGACTGGCTGCTCTCCGGCGAGCCCGCCCCCTACGCGACCGGCGAGCGCCTGGTCGACACCCTGCTGGCCGGGTTCGGACCGGCCCCCGTCCCCAGGCAACCCAAGAAGAAGAGGAGCCCTCGTTGAACGGCCAGAAGACCCGGAACGTCTACGTCCTGCACGGCGCCCGCACCGCGTTCACCCGCGCCGGCACCGACCTCGCCAACGTCTCCCCGGTCGAGCTGGGGCGCGCCGCCACCACCGAGGCGCTGGCGCGCTCGGGCGTCGACGCCAGGTCCGTCGACCAGGTCGTCTTCGGCAACATCGCGACGCCGGTCGACGCCGCCAACATCGCCCGGGTCATCGCGCTGCGCGCCGGGATCCCCAAGGAGAAGCCGGCGCACTCCGTGTCGCGCAACTGCGCCTCCGGCATCGAGGCGGTGGTGCAGGCGGCCCGGCTCATCCAGACCGGCGAGGCCGAGGTGGTCGTCGCCGGCGGCGTCGAGAGCATGTCGCAGATCCCGTTCCTCTACCGGGACTCGGTCAAGGCGGTGCTCACCGAGGCCGGCATGGCCAAGAGCGCCGGCGCGCGGCTCGGGGCATTCAAGAAGATGCCCTGGAAGGACGTCCTCAACCCGGTCATCGGCATCAAGCAGGGGCTCACCGACCCGGTCTGTGACCTGAACATGGGGGAGACCGCCGAGGTGCTCGCCAAGGAAGGGCACCTCTCCCGCGAGGAGCAGGACCGCTTCGCGCTGCGCTCGCACCAGCGCGCCCAGGCCGCCCGCCAGAAGCTGGCGGAGGAGATCGTGCCGGTGCCGCTGCCGCCCGACTTCGCCAAGCTCGCCATGCTCGACAACGGCGTCCGTGAAGGTCAGACGATGGAGGCGCTCGCCAAGCTGAAGCCCTTCTTCGACCGGAAGTTCGGCACGGTGACGGCCGGCAACTCTTCGCAGATCACCGACGGCGGCGCCGCGGTGATCGTCGCCTCGGAGGACTTCGTGAAGGCGAACGGCCTGCCGGCGCTGGGCCGCATCCTCTCCTGGGGCTTCGCCGGGCTGGAGCCGGAGCGCATGGGGCTCGGCCCGTCGCGGTCGACGCCGGTGGCGCTCAAGCGTGCCGGCCTGAGCATGAAGCAGATCGGCCTGGTGGAGATGAACGAGGCGTTCGCGGCGCAGGTGCTGGCGAACCTGCGCGCCTTCGAGAGCGATCCCGAGCTCGGCGCGGTCAGCGAGGACATCCTCAACGTGAACGGCGGGGCCATCGCGCTCGGGCACCCGGTAGGCTCCTCGGGCACGCGGCTGATCCTCACCTTGCTCATGGAGATGAAGCGGCGCGGTGTGCAAAACGGCCTGGCGACGCTCTGCGTCGGCGGCGGCCAGGGCGCCTCGATCGTGCTGGAGGCCGCGTGATGTCGGCGACCAGCGCGCTCACCGTCGACCTGCCGGCGCCCCGGGTCGAGGAGCCGGCCTCCTCGTTTCATCTCGTCGTCGAGCCGGACGGCCTGGCGGTCCTGACCTTCGACACTCCGGGCGAGAAGGTGAATAAGTATTCGACGGCAGTGATGGCCGAGCTCGACGGCCTGCTCGACCGGCTGGCCACCCGCAAGGACATCAAGGCGCTGCTCCTGGTCTCCGCCAAGCCGGACATCTTCATCGCCGGCGCCGACGTGAAGGAGATCGCCAGGGCGACCGCCGCCGACGCCGCGCCGGCGGTGCGGGGCGGGCAGCGCATCTTCGGCAAGCTCGCCAACCTGCCGTTCCCGACGGTGGCCGCCATCGAGGGCGCCTGCGTGGGCGGCGGCTGCGAGACGGTGCTGGCCATGGACTGGCGCCTGGCCTCGGACAGCAAGAAGACGCAGATCGGGCTGCCGGAGGTGAAGCTCGGCATCCTGCCCGCCTGGGGCGGCTGCTCGCGGATGCCGCGGATGATCGGCCTGGCGGGCGCCCTGGACATCATCCTGGCCGGCAAGACGCTCGACGGGAAGCGCGCCCAGCGCGCCGGCCTGGTGGACGTCTGCGTGCCGCAGGCGATCCTGCTCGACCACGCTCGCGACTTCGCCCGCAAGAAGTTCGGGACGGCCAAGCGCGCCAACGCCGCCTCCGACGGCGGACCGCTGCGCGTGCGTCCGGCGACGCTGCCGGAGAAGCTGATGGAGGGCGTCGGCAAAGGCGTCGTCTTCAGCAAGGCGCGCCAGGCGGTGCTGAAGGAGACGCGCGGCCACTATCCGGCGCCGCTGGAGGCGCTGGAGACGGTCCGCAAGGGATTCGGGGCGCCGCTGGCGGTCGCGCTCGAGGCCGAGGTTGAGGGCGCCGGGCGGCTCATCGGCACGCCGGTGATGCGCAACCTGGTGAGCCTCTTCTTCGCGATGGAAGACGTCAAGAAGGAGACCGGCGTCGGGGCCCGGCCCCGCAAGGTGGAGACCGTCGGCGTCCTCGGCGCCGGCATCATGGGAGGCGGCATCGCGCAGCTGGCGGCCGACAAGGGCCTCCCGGTGCGGATGAAGGACATCAAGCCGGAGATGCTGGCCGGCGGCTACGCGGCGGCGGCGAAGATCTGGACCGACAGGGTCCGGAAGCGCCGCATGACGCGGGCCGAGATGGCCGGCAAGATGGCGCTCCTCTCCGGCACGCTCGACTACTCCGGCTTCGCCGCCTGCGACGTCACCGTCGAGGCGGTGCTGGAGAAGCTGCCGGTCAAGCACGCCGTGCTCAAGGAGTGGGAGGCGGTCGCCCGACCCGACGCGATCTTCGCGTCCAACACCTCGACTTTGCCCATCACCGACATCGCCTCGGCGGCGGCGCATCCGGAACGCGTCGTGGGCATGCACTTCTTCAACCCGGTCCACAAGATGCCGCTGGTCGAGGTGATCTACGGCGCCAAGACGGACCCGGAAGTCACCGCCACCATCTTCGACCTCGCCAAGCGCTGGGGGAAGACGCCGGTGGTGGTGAAGGACGCGCCCGGCTTCCTGGTGAACCGCATCCTGGCCCCTTACATCGGCGAGTCGGTGCGGGTGCTGATGGAAGGCAACCCGATGGAGGCGATCGACAAGGCGATGCGGAAGTTCGGAATGCCGGTCGGGCCCATCGAGCTGCTGGACGACGTCGGCATCGACGTCGCGGCCAAGGGGGCCGAGACGCTCTCCGCCGCCTGGCCGGAGCGCATGCCGATCGACCCGGCGATGGCGAAGTTCGTGGCCGCGCAACGCTTCGGCCGCAAGAACCGGAAGGGCTTCTACAAGTACGAAGGGGAGAGGCGGGTCGGCCCCGATCCGGGCGCCTACGCCGACCTCGGCCTCACGCCGCCGGCCGCCGCCAAGCTCTCCGCGGAGCAGATGGAGGCACGGCTCCTCTTCCCGATGGTGAACGAGGCGGCCTTCTGCCTGGCCGAGGGCATCGTCGAGAGCGCCGCCAAGCTGGACCTCTCGATGATCTTCGGCATCGGCTTCCCGCCTTTCCGCGGCGGACTGCTGAAGTACGCCGACGCCAAGGGCATCCCGATGATCCACGACGAGCTGGCGCGCATGGCGCGGACGCTCGGCCCCCGTTTCCAGCCCGCGCCGCTCCTCGCCGAGCTCGCGAAATCCGGCCAGACCTTCCATCAGGAGTAGAGAGATGTCCACCGTCAAGCCCGAGGTCCAGCTCGAGTCGTTCCTCAAGGCCCTCTATCTCGGTCACATCGAGGAGTCGCTCCTCTTCCCGTACCCGGAGGTCCCGGGGGACGTGAAGGAGACCGTGCAGGCCTTCTCCGAGGCCTACGCCGACTTCGCCAAGGCGAACATCGACTCCGAGAAGATCGACCGCGAGCACTTCTTCCCGCGCGAGGTGGTCAAGGGCTTCGGCGAGCTCGGCGTCATGGGGATGACGATCCCCGAGGAGTACGGCGGCGGCGGGTTCTCGGCGGCGGCCTACTGCAAGATGATGGAGCTGATCGGGCCGCTCGACGCGTCCTCCTCGATCGTCATCGGCGGCCACCAGTCGATCGGCCTCAAGCCGGTCCTCCTCTACGGTTCCGAGGAGCAGAAGAAGCGCTGGCTGCCCGACCTCGCCAGCGGCAAGCTGGTGGCCGCCTTCGCGCTGACCGAGCCGGAGGCCGGCTCCGACGCGGCCTCGCTGAAGACGACCGCCGTCTACGACCCGGCCACGAACGAGTACGTCCTCAACGGCACGAAGCAGTGGATCAGCAACGGCGGCTTCGCCTCGTTCTTCTCGGTCTTCGCCCGCATCCCGAACCTGGCGGGGGAGAAAGAGAAGCACAAGGAGATCTGCTGCTTCGCGGTCGTCACCAACCCCGACGGCACGCTGCCCGGGCTGACCCGCGGGCCGGAGGAGAAGAAGCTCGGCCTCTGCGGCTCCTCGACCACCCAGATCATCTTCGAGAACTGCCGCGTCCCCGCCTCCAACCTGATCGGCGAGAAGGGGCAGGGCTTCAAGATCGCGGTCGAGACGCTGAACACCGGACGCACCTCGCTGGGCGCCGGCGCGGTGGGCGGCAGCAAGATGATGCTGAAGCTGGCCGCGGCGCACGCCACCCAGCGCAAGCAGTTCGGCACCCGCATCGCCGACTTCGAGATGATCCGCCACAAGTTCGCGCGGATGACCGCCAAGACCTACGCGCTGGAGTCGATGGTCTACCTGACCGCCGGCCTCATCGACCGCGGCATCGTCGCCGACTACTCGCTGGAAGGGGCCTGCTGCAAGGTCTTCGGCACCGAGATCCTCTGGCAGAACATCAACGACGCGCTGCAGATCGCCGGCGGCAACGGCTTCATGAACGAGTACCCCTACGGCCGCGCGCTGCGCGACTCGCGCATCAACATGATCTTCGAGGGGACCAACGAGATCCTGCGGCTCTACATGGTGCTCTCCGGCATGAAGGAGCTCGGCGAGACGCTCAAGGAAGTGCAGAGCGCGCTGAAGCGGCCGCTGGCCCAGCGCGGCGTCCTCACCGGCTACGCCCACAAGCGGATGAAGGGCTACGTCACCCAGGACAAGCTCACCAAGGTGAGCCCGGTTCTGGCGCCCGAGGCGGACGACGTCGGCAAGTACGCCGGCATCTTCGCCAACGCCGCCGAGACGATCCTGCGCAAGAACGGCAAGAAGGTGATCGACAAGGAGTTCCAGCAGGAGCGGCTGGCCGACGTGCTGATCGACCTCTATGCGCAGATGGCGCTGCTCTCCCGGGTGACCCGCTCCATCGAGCGCAAGGGAGAGGAGAAGGCCCAGGGGGAGATCGACATCGCCCGCTGGTTCTGCAAGGAGGCCAAGCACCGCATCGTCGGGAACCTCAAGGCGCTGGAGAAGAACCGCGACCCGGAGACGACGTCGATCAGCGACCGCGTCTACGAGGCCGGCGGCTATCCCTACGACCTCTGGAGTTAGGAACCGAAGTCTTCCCGCGGCTCAGGGCGACAGCACCCGTCCCTTCAGGAAGACCGCGTCCGAGGAGCGGTTGTCGATGACGGTGGCGTAGGCGTGGACCGGCTCGTTCGCGCGCACCAGCGCGTAGGCGGCCTGGAGGCCGCGCTCGACTCCGGCCGCCGCGAAGACGTCGTTGACCTGCAGCGTCGCGTGCGCGGGGACGCGGCGTTGCAGGCTGCCGGCGAGGAGGCCGGAGGCCTCGTGCAGCGTCAGGCCGACGTCCAGGGGCCGGTCGTTCGGGTTGAAGATCCCGACGTTGGTGCGGAAGCCGCGGCTGAGGTCCGGTGAGGAGGCGAGCGCGGTGAGCGCCAGGCGGCGCCCTGCCTCGTGCGGCCGCGAGCCGGGCACGTAGAGCCCGATCGTCGGCGCCGGTTTCGCCGGGGTGTAGACGCGGCTGTCGGCGAGGACCGCGCCGGTGACCTCGATCGGCCCGGCGCTCTCCGGCGCGCCGAAGACCGAGGCCACCGCGTCGTCCCAGACCAGCGTCTGGCGAGGTCCGATCGTCGCGGTGCGGACGGAGGTCGAGCACGAGCCGGTGAAGCAGCGATAGGTCGCGGTGACGCGCGCCGGCTCGGTCGCGGAGGGGTTGAAGAGCCGCACGTCGGAGTGGAAGAACGTGCCGTTCGCGCCGTGGAGAGATGCGGCGGTGGGGAGCACGGTGGGCAGCGAGGGTGAGGGGGCCGCGCCGCGTCCCGGCACGAAGATGGAGTCCTGGGTGCGGTTGTCGATGACCGTGGCGTAGGCGAAGAACGCCTCGACGCCGCCGGCGCCCACCAGGCAGGTCGCGTCGTCCACGTCCGTCGAGAGGCCGGCGGCGCCGAAGACGTCGTCCACCTGGACGGAGGACGCCGCGCCGACGTCGCGCGCCAGCGACCCGAGGATGCGTCCGGCGGCGTCGAGGAGCGTGAAGATGACCGAGAGCGGCCTGTCGCCCGGATTGAACACTCCGACGTTGGTGCGGAAGCCGCGGGTGCGGTCGGCCGAATGCGACAGCGAGGTGAGGACGGCCTCGCGCTGCGCCTCGTCGGCCTGAAGGCCCGGCACGTGCGCGCCGTACGTCCCCTCGCTCCCCGTGTAGACGCGGCTCTCCACCAGGACGCCTCCGGTGACCTGCACCGCGCCGGCGCTGCCCGGCGCGGCCAGGAAACCGCCGACCATGTCCGGCAGCACGCGCATCTCGCCCGGGGCGACGGTGAGGGAACGCGGCGCGTTGTCCGGAGAGCCGGCGCAGGCGCCGGCGAAGCAGCGGTAGGCGGCGGTGACCGTAGCGCTGTCGGTCTGGGAGGGGTTGAAGAGCGTCACGTCGGAGCGGAAGAAGCTGCCGCCTATGCCGTGGATCGAGGCGGCGGCCGGGACGGTGACCGTGGGCGGCGCCGTGCGCGACTGCTGCGCGAGCGCCGCGTCCATGTCCTTGCCGAGGAGCGAGGGGAGGTCGAGCGCGCGCTCTTCCCCCTCGATCGTCGCGCGAAGCGCCGGGCTGCCGGAGCGCTTCAGCTCCTCCAGCACCGACCGCAGCGCGGCGAGCTGCTCCGCGCCGACCGCCGCTTTGTCCCCCTGACCCGACGTCAAGGCGCGGAGGTTCGGTTCCCAGGCGCGCAGGGTGTCGAGGAACGAGCGGCGGAAGGTCGGGCTGGCGATCAGGAGCCGCAGCAGCTCGCCGGCGTGCTCGTAGTAGAGGCGCGTCCAGCGGCGCCCGGCGGCCGTCCGCGCCAGCAGCTCGTCGCGTACCCGGTAGAAGAGCGGCAGGTCGAGCCCAGAAACGGCGGCCAGGGGCGCCAGCAGCTGTCCCGCGATCCGGGGCCGGAGGGGCTGGGGCGTCGGGGTCGCCGGAGCAGCCGAGCATCCGACGAACGCCAGCGGACAGGAAAGCACGCTGGTCAGGACCTCCGCGCAGTCGGTCCAGAACGTCCGCAACGTGGAGGTGTTGTCCTCGGGCCGCCGGTCCGGGGCGGCGTGCCTCACGTGCGCCCTGGTGTCGGCGTAGCCGGAGTAGTCGGGAGCTTCGAGGATGAGGTTGACGCCGACGGTGCGGGTGGCGCGGAACGTGGCGCGGGGCGCGACGAGGCCGAGGCTGCAGCTCCCTTCGACGCTGTCCGGGGAGCAGCTCAGGCCGCTGAGCGTCGAGGTGATCACCGACGCGCCCGGCCCGCTGTCGGCCCGGAGCTCGAGCGCCACGTCGGTGCCGGTCAATGGCCCGGCGTTCTCGATCAGCACCGTCTCGTCGAAGGACGTCTCGTCTTGGAGGATCCCCGGGCCGCTCAGCGCCACCCGCAGATCGGTGGCGTCGGAAGTGCTCCCGCCGAACTCGAGCTTCCCGATCGCATTGGCTCCGGGCAGGGTGAACCAGACCACGCCGTTCTGGTTCACGGCAATGCCATGCGGCCTGCCCGAGGGGATCGGCAAGTCGAAGCGGGTGATGACGCCGTTCTCCAGGCGGACGAGCTGATTGGCGCTGGTGGCCGCGATCCAGCTGGTCATGGAGTACGTGGCGACTTCGAAGTAGTCCCCCTGGCCCGCTCCGAGCGCGATCCCGTGGATGCCGTCCGGCGCCGCCTCTCCGGCGAGGTCCGTCCCGTCGCGGGCGGCGCTGTGCGTCACCGTCGTGGGGCGGCCGGCGCTGCCGGCGATGCGCTCCAGGCGTGCCGGAAGCGGGTCGGCGATCTCGGTGACCGCGCCGAGCAGACCGATCGTGCCGACCCGCGACCGGCCCGGCATGGTGAACCAGATGCTGGCCAGGCCCGCCGCGATGCCCGAGGGGAGGCTTCCGGCCGGGACCTGGATCTCGGTCATGGTCCCGTCGGTGCGGATGCGGCCGATGCGGTCGGCGGCGCTCTCGGTGAACCAGAGGCCGTCGCTGCTGAACGTGATGTCCTCGGGGCCGCTGCCGGGCGCCAGCGCGAATTCGGTGATCGCACCGGCCGGGGTGATCCGCCCGATCTTGCCGGCCCCGTATTCGGTGAACCAGATCGTCCCCTCCGGCCCGGCCGTGATGCCGCGCGGCCGCGCTCCCCTCGGCAGCGGGTACTCGCGGATCGTGGTGGTCGTCACCGGAGGTCCCGTTCCCGGGGCGATGGAGGCGACCAGCTGGCCGAGCTTGTCGGTGCGTTCCTCGGTGAACCAGACGCTGCCGTCCGCCGCCACCGCGATCTCGTAGGGCTCGGCGCCGGCGGTGGGGATGGGGAAGGTGGAGATCGCCTGGCCCCGCAGCGGTCGGCCGAGGACGGCCGCACCAAGAAGAGCGAGCGCCGCGCCGGTGTGCCTCACGCAGGGTGAGAGCGCGCCGGACGCCGATCTTTCCCGGCTAGTGTCCCGTCTCCGAAGTACGTCACATAAAGCGCCTGCCGCAATGGCCTGGCGCCCTTCGGGTTCGGGCGGCGAGAGAGCATCTGCGTCGTTGCCGCTCCTCCGCGACCGCTCGGGTCAGCGCACGTCGCGGCGCCTCGCATCTGCCCTCTCGGCACTCCGAACTTTATGCGACGTACTTCGGAGACGGGACATCAGGTCAGGCTCTGAGGTAGAGGACCTCGCAGGTGCCGCCGGGCCGGTAGCCGAGCCGCGCCGCCATGGGCCCGGATTTTGCGTCCTGGCGGCCGGGGTCTGCGCATGCGTTTTCTGGTGGCCACACAGGATCATTCCGGGCTCGGGTTCGCGCTGCGCCTCCAGGAGGAGGGCCACGAGGTCACCGTGGCGGTGAACCCGGATCCCGCGGAGATGGCGTCCGAGGAGCTGCGCCGCGCCTTCGATCTCGTCGGCGAAGGCATGGTGCCGAAGGCGTGCCTCGTCGAGCTGCTGGCTCGCCGCTCCGAGCTGCGCGACGCGATCTGGATCTGGGACGGCAACCACTCGGTGGAGGAGAACGAGACGCTGCGCCGGGAGGGCTTCCGTGTCCTCGGCGGGGGCTCCTACGCGTACACGATGGAGCACGACCGGGCCGCCTGCGTCGAGTACGTCGGCCGCTACGGCCTGCAGTCCCCTCCCTCGTTCCGCTTCGAGGACCCGGAGGAAGCCCTGGCGTTCTGCGCCGAGAACGCCGGCACGGCCTATGTCTACAAGCCGGACTCGGGCGCCAACTTCGAGACGTTCGTGCCGGAGAGCGACGAGCCGGAGGAGGCCAACCAGGAGCTGCAGCTGCACCTCGCCTCGCTGGAGCCGGACGGCGCCTTCATCCTCCAGGAGCGCCAGGAAGGCGTCGAGACGAACGTCGAGGTCTGGTTCCAGCGCGGCGAGCCGCGCTTCGCCTTCATGGCGCTGGAGTGCAAGAAGAAGTACGTCCTCGACCTGGGCCCGCTGGCCGGCTGCGCGCTGGACTTCGTCTTCACGATCCCGCTGGACGGCCGCGCGGTGCAGGAGTCGGTCGGCAAGCTCTTCCCGGCCTACGCCGCGATGGAGTACACCGGCTTCGGCGACGCCAACATCATCGCCGGCAAGGACGGGGTCTGGTTCCTCGAGAAGTGCGAGCGCTTCGGCTACAACGCGCACCCCAATCTGCTGTTCAACCTCTCGATGAAGCCGATCGGCGAGGTCTTCGCGTCGCTCTTCGACGGTCCCTTCGTCCCCGAGTTCGCCGAGGGCTTCGGCGCCTCGGTGACGATGACGACGAAGGAGAACCCCGCCGGCGGCAAGCCGCTGATGTTCCCGCCGAAGCTCGCCAAGGACCTCTACCTCTGGGAGGCCTGCAAGCGGGGCGAGAGCCTGGTGACGCCGGGCTACGACCGGGACGGCAACGTCCTGATCGTGCTCGGACACGGCTACACGATGCCGACGGCCTGGGAAGCCGTCCTGCGGCGCGCCGCGCAGGTCCGCTTCCCCTACCGGCACTATCGGCCCGACGGGGACCAGACGAACTTCCCGTCGTCGCCGATCCGCAGATACGAGGCGCTGAAGGCGATGGGCTTCCTATGAAGATCAACATCGTGACGATCCCGCACGAGTCGCAGCGCTACCCGACGGTGGGCGACTACTGGGAGGAGAAGGACGGCGTCGTCGAGATCCGCGTGTCGGAGATGGAGGACTGGCGCTACGTGATCCTGGTGGCGGTGCACGAGCTGGCCGAGATGATGCTGACCCGCTGGCGCGGCATCCCCGAGGAGGACATCGGCGCCTTCGACATGCGCTTCGAGGAGATGCGCGAGCGGGGGCTGGTGGTCGGCGAGCCCGGGGACGCGCCGGAGGCTCCCTATCGCCGCGAGCACTTCTTCGCCACCAACATCGAGCGGCTGCTGGCGGCCGAGCTCGGCGTCGACTGGGCGGAGTACGAGCGGCACGTGGACGGGCTGGGCATCAAGCCGTAGAGGTCGGCGATGACCGAGGCGGCATGATGGGTCCCGGATGCTGGACGCCGCGCTCGCCTTCCTCCCGGTGCTCGCCTTCCTGGCGGCGCTGGTCTCCATGGACGGCTTCAAGCTGGTGGCCTGGCCGGCGCTCCTGCGCTTGCTGGCGAGCGGCGCCGCGCTGGGCTTCCTGGCCGGCGAGCTGCACGGCACGCTGCTGGACCGCGGCGCGATCTCGCCGGAGGCGCTCGTCCGCACGCTGGCGCCGGTCACCGAGGAGCTGCTGAAGGCCGTCCCGGTGCTGGTGCTGCTGCTGCGGCGCCGCGTCGGCTTCCTGGTGGACGCGGCCATCATCGGCTTCGCGGTCGGCGCCGGCTTCGCGCTGGCGGAGAACCTCGAGTACCTGCTGGCGCTGCCGGAGCGCGACGTCACCCTCTGGATCGTGCGCGGCTTCGGCACAGCCGTCCTCCACGGCGGCACCGCCGCCATCGCCGCGATCCTGGCCAAGGACCTGCACGACCGCCGCGCCTGGCCGTCGCCGGTTGCTCTGCTCGCCGGGCTGGCGGCCGCGATCCCGCTCCATGCGCTCTTCAACCAGGTGCGCCTCTCGCCGATGCTGACCACCGTGCTCCTCTTCGCGACGCTCCCGGCGCTCCTGGTGGCGGTCTTCGTCCGCAGCGAGAAGGAGACGCGCGCCTGGCTCGGGTCCGGCTTCGACGCCGACCTGGAGTTCCTCCAGCGCACGCTCCAGGAGGACCTCGACCGCACGCCGGTGGGCCGCTACCTCCTCTCGCTGAAGTCGCGTTTTCCCGGCCCGGTGGTCGGCGACATGCACTGCCTGGTGCGCATCCGCTTCGAGCTGGCGGTGCGGGCCAAGGGGCTCCTGCTGGCGCGCGAGGTCGGTCTGTCGGCGGAAGTCGACGAGGAGGTGGCGGCCAGCCTCCAGGAGATGCGCTACCTGGAGCGGTCCATCGGGCGCACCGGCCTTCTGGCGCTCCAGCCGTTGCTGCCCTCGTCCAGCCGCGACCGCTGGCAGGTCCACCTGCTGGAGCGGGCCGCGGGGGCTCGCCGCGGCTGACCGGTTCTGGCAGACTCCCGGCACGTCGCAGTGCGGAGGCCCTCTTCATGAAGAAGATCGTGCTGATCGTCGTCGCCGTGGTCGCGATTCTGGCCGTTGCCTACTTCTCGATCGCCGGCTGGCCGCCGGAGCGGTCCGGAACACAGGCCACCGTGGGCGTCGCCAAGCGCCATCGCCAGGAGCAGATCAAGACAGCGGACGTGAAGCTCACCGACGCCGAGGTGCAGGCGTTCCTCCAGAGCGACACCTTCGACAAGATCATGCGGGACCAGAAGCTGCGCAAGCTGCTGGCGAGCCCGGAGGTGCAGAAGGCGCTCAAGGAGCCGAAGACGGTTCAGGCGCTCTCCGACCCCGACGTCCAGAAGGCGCTCGGCAACCCTCAGATGGTGCAGGCTTTCAACCAGCTGTCGCTGGTGACGTCGACCGGCGGCGCGGCCGCCGTGTCGCCGGCGTTCGGCCCGGATGTGACGTCGGCGCTGACGCTGCCGAACATCCAGTATCTCAGCTCCAACTCCCACCTCGTCAACCTGGTGGCGAACCCGACGATGGCGTTGATCATCTCGAACCTCTCGGCGGTGAACCTCGGCGCCGCCACCTCCACCAACCTGAGCGTCGCTCCATCCATCATCTACGCGCTGACCCTGCCGCAGGTGATCAGCTACGTCACCTCCAGCGCCACCTCGGCCACCAACGCGAACACCGGTGCGATCGCGGGGACGGGCGTGATCACGTCCGCGATGCACGACTGAGGAGCTCGGCCCTCGGGGCAGCCGTCCTGGCCGCCCTGCTCTGGACCGGGACCGCGACCGCGCAGCTCGGAGTCCTGGAGACCAAGGAGCTGCGGCTGGTCCACTTCGACCCGGTACACACGTTCCTGGCGCCGCACGCGGCGCGGTCGTTCCAGAACGCGTTCTCCTACCACCGCTCCCTTTTCGGCTGGGAGCCGCGCGAGAAGGTCTCGGTCTTCCTGACCGACTTCTCCGATTTCGGGAACGCCGGCGCCGCGGCCTCGCCGCGCGACCTGGTGACGGTGAAGGTCGCCCCGCTCAGCTTCGCCTTCGAGACCTTCAACGCCAACGAGCGGATGAACTACCTGATGAACCACGAGCTGGCGCACGTGGCGACCATGGACCAGCCCGCGGCGCGTGACCGCCTCTTCCGCCACGTCTTCCTCGGCAAGGTGGCCGCGATCGCCGAGCACCCGGAGTCGATGTTCTTCTCCTACCTGACCGCCCCGCGGGTGTCCTCGCCGCGCTGGTACCTGGAGGGCATCGCCGTCTTCCTGGACACCTGGATGGCCGGCGGGCAGGGGCGCGCCCAGGGGCCCTACGACGAGATGGTCTTCCGCTCGATGGTGCGCGACGGCAGCCGTTTCTACGACCCGCTCGGGCTGGCCGCCGAGCTCACCAAGGTGGACTTCCGCCTCGAGGCGGCGTCCTACCTGTACGGCGGGCGCTTCATGAGCTACCTGGCCTACCAGCACGGGCCGGAGTCGCTGATCCGCTGGACGGGGCGGCGCGACGGCTCGAAGGCCGACTACAGCGCCCAGTTCGAAGAGGTCTACGGCAGGCCGTTGAACGCCGCCTGGCGCGACTGGGTAGCCTTCGAGCGCGACTTCCAGAGCCGCAACCTGGAGGCCATCCGCAAGTACCCGATCACGCCGCACCAGGACCTGTCGCCGTACGCGCTCGGCTCGGTCTCGCGCGCCTACCTGGACGAGGAGACCCAGACGCTCTACGCCGGCCTCAACGCCCCCGGGACGCTGGGGGCGATCGACGCCATCCACCTCGGCGACGGCAAGCTGCGGCGCATCCGCGAGATCAAGGAGCCGCGGGTCTACACGGTCACCTCGCTGGCCTACGACCCGGTCAAGAAGACGCTCTTCTACACCGCCGACAACACCGCCTACCGCGACCTGATGGAGCTCGACCCGACGACCGGCCACCAGCGCATGCTGCTGCGCGACCTGCGCGTCGGCGACCTGGTCTTCGACGCCACCCGGCGCGCGCTCTGGGGCATCCGGGTGCTGAACGGCATCTGCACGCTGGCCCTGATCCCCTATCCCTACACCGAGTGGAAGCAGGTGCACACCTGGCCCTACGGCGAGATCGTCTACGGCCTCGACGTCTCGCCCGACGGAACGCTGCTCTCGGCGGCGGTGGGGGAGATCGACGGCAAGCAGTCGCAGCGGGTGATGCGCGTCGAGGCGCTCCTCTCGGGGGACACCACCCCGGTCGCCCGCTTCGACTTCGGCGACGCGGTGCCGCTCGACTTCGTCTTCAGCCGCGACGGACGGTATCTCTTCGGCAGCGCCTACTACTCCGGCGTCTCGAACATCTTCCGCTACGAGCTGGCCGGCGGCGCGCTGGAGGCGGTCAGCAACACCGAGACCGGCTTCTTCCGCCCGATCCCGCGTGCCGACGGCTCGTTGCTGGTCTTCCGCTACACCGGCGCGGGGTTCGTGCCGGCGCGCATCGAGGTGGCTCCGGTGGCCGACGTGGCGCCGATCTCGTTCCTCGGGAACGAGGTGGTCGAGAAGCACCCGCAGCTCAAGGGCTGGATCGCCGGCTCGCCGGGCTCGGTGCCGATCGAGACGATGGTGACCCGCCGCGCCAGGTACCGCCTGATCCCCGAGCTGCGGCTGGAGTCGGCCTACCCGGTGGTGGAGGGTTACAAGACGTCGGTCGCCTACGGCGCCACGTTCCGCTTCTCCGACCCGCTGCTGCTCGCCGCCGCCAGCCTGACCGCGTCCTACAGCCCCGATCCCGACCTCCCCGCCAAGGAGCGGCTGCACCTGCGCGCCGACTATCACCAGTACGCCTGGAGCGCGCGCGCCGTCTGGAACGGCGCCGACTTCTACGACCTGGCCGGGCCCACCCGGACGAGCCGCAAGGGGCTGGAGGTGGGCGGAGGCTGGCGGCGCACCCTCGTCTACGACCCGCCGCGCCAGCTGGACTTCACGCTCGACGCCGCCTATTACGTCGGGCTCGACACGCTGCCCGAGTACCAGAACGTGGCGGCCCCGTTCGACCGGCTGGCGACCGCGCGGGCGCGGCTGACCTACCAGAACCTGAAGCGCTCGCTGGGCGCGGTGGACGACGAGCGCGGCCTGCGCTGGCGGCTGTCGCTCTCCGACGACCACGTGAACGGCACCTCCTACCCGCAGCTCCATGCCGAGCTGGACGCCGGGCTGCCGCTTCCGGCCGGGCACTCGTCGGTCTGGCTGCGGACCTCGGCCGGCGTGGCGCGCGGCGACCCGGCGCAGCCGTTTGCGAACTTCTACTTCGGCGGCTTCGGCAACAACTACGTCGACCACGGTCCGGAGCAGCGCTACCGCGAGCACTACAGCTTCCCGGGGCTGGAGCTGAACGAGCTGGGCGGCCGCAGCTACCTGAAGGTGCTGGCGGAATGGTGCGCCCCGCCGCTGCGCTTCCGGCGCGCCGGCACGCCCGGCTTCTACGCCAGCTGGCTGCGGCCGTCGCTCTTCGCGGCGGGCATCGTCACCGAGCTCGCTGATCCCTCGCGGCGCCGGACGGTGACCGACCTCGGCGTCCAGGCGGACGTGCGCTTCACCGTGCTCTCGAACCTCGACATGACGTTCTCGGCGGGCTACGCCGTGGCCTTCGAGCGCGGCTTCCCGCCGCGCCACGAGACGATGGTGTCCCTCAAGGTCCTGCGCTGACGGCGATCCGACGCCGCCTTAAGATCTCGCAAGAACCGCGATGCGCTTGCCCGATCTTCCCGCACCCGCCGCCGCGGTCTCGGCGCGGATCCGGGACCTCATCGCCCGGTATGTCCCGGCCCTTGCGTCTCACCGCGAGCCCGGGCTGGCCGCCAAGCGCGCCGGCTGGCTGCCCGTCTCCTTCCAGCTGGGCGGCATCTTCGTCCTGCATCCGGACGGCACCGTCGCTCTCCTGCCCTTCGACCCGCCTTACCGCGTGCAGCCGGAGGACACCCCGCAGTGGCACCTCCTCGCACGGGTGCACGCGGCTCGCCTGTATCCCGAGCTGACGGACCTGCTGCCGGTCCGGACGGCGGACGCCGAGAGCTGCAAGGGATGCGGCGGCGCGGGGCAGCTGCAGGTGGGCTCCGCGGCCGTCGATTGCTTCGTCTGCGTCGGCCTGGGCTGGCTCGAGCCGGACTAGAGAAAGAGCCTCAAGGTCCCTTGAGGTACTTCGAGAACCAACCCACGATCTCCACGGTGGAGGTGACACGATTCTTGGTCTTGCGCCAGCCGTGTCCCTCGTCGGGGAAGAGGACGTACTTCACCGGCACGTCGCGCTTCTTCAGCGACGCCACCACCTGCTCCGCCTCCACCACCGGGACGTTGGTGTCGTTGGCGCCGTGGAGGACCAGCGTCGGCGAGACCACCTTGTCCACGCGGGTCAGCGGGGAGAGCTCACGCAGCATCGCCGCCTCGGTCTTGGGGTCGCCGTACTCCACGGTGGAGATGGCCGCCATCCAGGGCTCGGTGTGCTTGAAGAACGTCTCGAAGTTGACGACCCCGAAGAGGTCCGCGCCGGCGGCGATCTCACCGGGGTAGTCGGCCAGGCCGGCCATCACCATGTAGCCGCCGTAGGAGCCGCCCAGGATGCCGATTCGCTTCGGGTCGGCCACGCCGCTCTTCACCAGGTGGTCGATGGTGGCCTTGATGTCCTTGACCGCGTTCACCCGCAGCTTGCCGTTGTCGAGGTTCACGAAGCGCTTCCCGAAGCCCGCGGAGCCGCGCACGTTGGGGGCGAAGACCGAGATGCCAGCGGCCACCAGCGCCTGATAGGTGCTGCTGAAGGACGGCCGCTCCTGCCCCTCGGGGCCGCCGTGGTAGCTCATGACGACCGCACCTGGCCCCGCGACGCCGCGTGGACGGTAGAGCCAGCCGGAGAGCGGCAGGCCGTCGTGCGCCGTGTAGCTCACCAGCTCGGGGCGCACCAGCGCGGCGAGGTCGACGCCGGCATGGGAGCTCCGAGTGAGCTGGCGGAATGCGCCAGGCGCCGCATCGACGACCGAGACGTCCACCAGGTGGATGTTTTGCGGCGCGGCGGCGCCCGTGGCGGTGACTGCCAGCGTGCGTCCGTCGCGGGAGAAGCTCATCCCGCCGACGACGTCGCCCGGCAGCCCCGGGACCTTCCTTTCCGTCGCGCCGGCGACGTCGTAGAGGGAGAGCTGCGAGCGCCCGCCCGTGTTCCACAGGAGCGCGAGGCTCCGCCCGTCGTCGTCGAGATCGAGGTCCTCGAGCTCGGCGTCCTCGCGGGCGAGCAGGACCTCGATCGGGCCGGGGCCGCTCGCGGCGAGGCGGATTCGGCCGAGCGCGTGGCGGTCGGTGCTGGCGTTCGTCGACAGGTAGACAGTCCGGCCGTCGGGGGAGAGCACGCCGGAGAACGTGGCCGGCGGCGTGTGCCTGGTGAGCAGCGTCTCCTTGCCCGAGGCGACGTCGACGAGAAACAGGTCGCTGTCGCCGCGGCTGGCAATGCGCGCCACCAACGCCAGCTTGCCGTCGCGGCTGGTGGACTGGACCGTCCCGGTGCCGTTGTTGCGCGCCAGAAGCCGATGCTCGCCCTTGAGGTCCAGCAGGTAGCAGTCCATCGCCTCGGGAGTGCGCTTGCTGGAGGAGATCGCGAGGCCGGAGCCGCTGTCCAGCCATTCGCCCAGCCAGTTGTTGGTCTTGCCGCCGGCGGTCAGCAGGCGCGTGCCGGTGCCGTCGGGGCGCACCACGTAGACCTGAGAGTTGAGGCCGCCGCCGGGCGCCAGGCCGTAGGCCAGCCACTGGCCGTCCGGCGACCAGCTCACCGAGCTGACCGGGTCGTCGCCGGTGGTCACCAGCTCGGGGAAGCCACCGGCCGCCGGCATGATCCAGACCTGGGGCACGCCATTCAGGTTGGAGACGAACGCCAGCCGCGAGCCGTCGGGCGAGAAGCTCGGCGAGCTCGCGAAGCCGGTCTTCGCCATCCGCTCGACGAGGCGGGCGACGTCGTCCTGGGCGGGCGCCGGGAGCGTCAGCATCACCAGCAGTGCGGCGGTCCATTTCATGCCGCCGATCTTCTCACTCGGGGGCCGAGAGCCTCCTCCGCGCGTCCACGACCTCGGGAACATCCGGATCGGCGCCCTTCCACTCCGCGAGGAAGCGCTGGAGCTCCTCCTGGGCGAGGCGCGCGTCCCCCTTCGCCTGGTGGGCGAGCGCGAGCCGGTAGCGCGCGAGCGGGTAGTGCGGGTTCCGGGCGAGGACGCGGCCGTACTCCGTGATCGCCTCGTCGAGGCGCTCCACCGACAGGAGGGCGTTCGCCAGCGCGTCCTCGAACGTGTCGACGTGCCAGTAGGGCGGGCGGCGCCGGAGCATCTCCCTGAGGAGCGCGAGCCCCTTCTCCGGCTCGCCGCTCTCGAGCGCCAGCCGCGCCAGCGCCTCGGGGAGCACCCGGGCCGGCTGGTGGCTCGCCAGGTCGGGCGATGCCGCAAGCCGGCCCGCGAGCTCTCGGGCCCGGCCGAGGTCGTGCCGGACCAGCGCGACCTGAAGCTCGGAGTGGCGGCCGCAGCGCAGCGCCTCCCGCTCCGCCTCCGCGAGATCGCCTCGTCGCAGGTGGACGATCGCCAGGCTGCCGTGACCTCGCCGCCGCTCGCTGTCGCTGGCCACGATCTCGATGTAACGCCGGAACTGCGCCAGCGCCTCCCGGTAGCGGCCCGCCGAGAAGAAGGCGTTCCCCAGGTGGATGACGGCCACGTCGAAGCGCGGCTCGCGGGCCAGCGCCTCCCGGTAGGTGGCGATCGCCTCGTCGTATCGGCCGGAGGCCTGGAACGCCCCCGCCAGGGTGTCGAGCGCGTTCGCCTCTCCGGGGGCGAGCTCGAGATAGCGGCGCGCCGACGCGAGCGCCTCCTCGTTCCGCCCGAGGTCCAGGTAGTACTCGGTCAGGGCGTTGTGAAGGTCCGCGTCCTCGGGATCGACGGCGAGCCCGCGGCGCGCCGTCTCGACCGCCTCCTCGAAGCGCTCGGGAGCCGCCAGGACGGAGGACAGCAAGCGGTAGGACTCGGGGTTGCCCGGGTCCAAGCGGACCAGCTGCCGGTACGAGCGGATCGCCTCGGGATAGTCACGACACGAGATCGCGTACAACGCCGCGATCTCGGTGCGGTCCTTCTCGGTGAGGCGGGACGACATGGCGAAGGCCTTCGAGAGGTAGGGGCGCCCCCGCTCGGGATCCGTCCAGCGGACGGCGTAGACGTAGCCGATCCGCGCGTACGCCATCGCGAAGCCGGGGTCGAGCGCGATGGCCTTCTCCAGCAGCTCCACCGCCTCGCGGTAGTGGTAGGAGAGCGACCTCTCGAGCGCGATCGAGTAGAGCCGGTAAGCCTCCAGGTTGCTGGTCATGGCCGTCGCCAGCGGAGGCGCGGGCGCGACGGCGGGAGCGCCCGTCAGCCGGGAGGTCAGCTTCGCAGCCAGGTCGTCGACCTGGGACAGGATCTCCTCCGGCCGCCGGGCCGTCGCCCCCTCGGCCATCAGGAGCGCGCCGCCGCGGTCGTGGAGCTGCACCTCCAGCCAGACGTGCTCGCCCAGGCGGGTGAAGCTGCCGAGCACGAACGCCTCGGCGCGGCTCCTCCGTGCGAGCTCCACCGCGCGCTCCAGGGGAGTCCCGCGCCCCGCCGCCGTACCGGCGCGCGCCATCAGCACCGCCAGCTGCTGCCGGCTAAGGACAGTGAGTAGTCCTGACGACGAGAGGTCCGAGATCACCATGTCGGCCAGCCCCTCCCTCAGCCAGTCGAGGTCCGTGGCAGGTCCCTGGTTCTCGAACAGTAAGACCGCGACGGCCTTGCGGCCCGGCACCGCCGGCAGCGACGTGGTGATGGCGGGTCGTCGGAAGACGGCGACGGCGATCGCCGCCGCCGCGAGGCCGGCGGCCGCCGCGACCAGGAGACGCGCGCGACCCGGCGGTGCGGCGGGAAGCGCGCGGCTCGGCTCGACCTCGACCAGGTCCTGGCGGACCTCGACGAGCTCCACGGAGCTGATCTCCTCGACCGCGCGCGGCGGCGACGCCGCCGGGTAGGCGGGGACGACGGTCTCGGCGACGTCGGCGATGAACCGATAGCCCACCTTGGGGATCGTCCGGATGTGGCGCGGGCTCTTCGGGTCGTCGCCGATCGCCTTGCGTATGTCCGCCACGCACTGGACCAGCGCGCCGTCCATCGGCAGGGTATCGCCCCAGACGGCGTCGCGGAGCTCCTCCTTGGTCACCGTACGGTGGCGGTTCACCAGGAGGAAACGCAGGACCTCGGAGGTCTTGAGGCGAAGGTACTCCTCCTGGCCGTTCCTGCGGACGCAGCCGCTGCCAGGGTCGACCTCGACGCCGTCGAATCGAAAAACCCTTCCGGAAGCGCCGCTGGCGGGGTCGGGGGGCGCAGTGCCAACGGAGCCCCCATCAAGGACCCCTGCCGGGGTGATTTCGGAAGGATTCTGCTTTTCCTGAATTTCTTTCGCCAAGCCGGGACCTATCCAAGGGGTCAGGTCGTGCGCCGCGTGGCGCGAATGATGGCACGGAAGGGAGGCCGCCGATGGCGAGGATGCTGGTGACGCGGACCCTCCGGATCCGGCGTGTTCGACGCGTCGTCGAGGCTCAGGGAGCTCCCACCATCCCCTGTGGGGTCTGCGGACGGGACGTCCGCAGCGTCACCCTGGCCGAGGCGGTGGAGCTGCTCCGGTGCGACGACACCTCTCTTCCCGAGCTCGTGGAGGAGGGCCGCGTGCACCTGGTTCCCACGACCGGCGACGCGGTCTGGATCTGCCGTGACTCGATCTTCAGGAGGAACCCATGAGGCTGCCGCTCTCCCGCCGCGCACCGGTCCGTGCCGTACTCCTGCTGCTCTTCGCCTGGGCATGGTCCGCGCCGGGCCAGGAAGGCACCTACCGGATGGAGTTCCTTTCGACCAACGGGAGCGCGGGCACCGACACCTCGGGCCCCAGCCACAGCCAGTCCAAGACGGCCGGCACCACCACCGTCTCGTCGAGGATCTCGTCCCAGCAGGTGGTCCAGATCGGCGGATTCAGCGCGGTAGGCGGCCGGCAGATCGCCAGCCTCACCGGCGGCATGGCCATCTCGCTGAGCGCGACAGGCAGCTGGCAGGCCCCGAGCGGTGTCGACCCGAAGGTGGTCGAGGAGTTCGAAGCCACGCTGACGGTGACGCTCAGTGACCTCAGCGCGAACCCGATCTGCACCGGCTCGCAGCCGATGAAGGTCAAGGAGAGTCAGACGGGCTCGTTCTCCGTCGCCGTCGGAGGCTGCAAGCCGACCCAGATCGCGCTCTCGGGAGCGTTCGCCGGAGCGTACGCGGAGTTCGGCGTGGTCGCGGAGATCCGGACACCCTCCGGCGTCGCGGTGACCGACAACTACATCATGAGCTACCACGTCTGGGCGAACTGGGACACCCTGGAGCTCGCGAACGTGGCCCCGGCCTCCTCCGAGCTCCTCGCGGCCGGCTCCAACCGTTCGTTCACAGCGTCCGTCACCGCGGGCCTCGGCACGCGCAAGGACGCCGAGATCCGTCTGCTGCTGGGGGACGCCGACTTCAACCCGCTCGCAGCGTCGACGCTGGTGCCGCGCGCCCGCATCGAAGCGGGGCACGTCTGCTGCGGGAAGACCATGTCGCTGGGACCGGTCAACATACCGGCGTCGACCCCTTACGTCTACCTCGTGGCGGTGATGACGGCTCCCAAGAGCGACGAGGTTCTCGCGACGGTGGCGACGGTGTACCGGGTCTCCGAAAGTGCGCTCAGCGGCCTGGTGAAGCGAAGCTCGGGCGCGCGCGACTACTGGTTGCCCGGCGTGCCGGTCGAGCTCGTCGAGGTGGCGGCCAACGGGGCGGAGAAGCCGATCGCGAGCACGGTCTCGAAGCTGAGCGGATCGGTGCAGTTCCCGAGGGCCGTCTACGAATTCAAGAAGTCGGACCTGCCGTCCGGCTTCGACCCGTCGGGCAAGAAATACCGGCTCAAGCTGAAGTTCCAGGACGGCGAGTCGAGCGCGTTCCTCCTGTTCCCGAATGACGCTGGGACCGGCGCCGAGGTGGCGGTGACGCGATCTTTCGACATTGCGCCCGGCTTCAACCAGAAACACTTCGAGGTGAATCTCGCCACCGGTCTCGACGCCGCCGCCTCAGCCGAAAGCGCCGAGGCGGACGCCGAGGGGTACTGGCATCTCTGGCGGCAGGCGTACGTGATGACGCCTGCCTTCTTTCCGCGCGGCGTCGGCCTCTCGCTCGGCCCCGTCAGGGTCATCCCCCTCATCGGGATGGACGACCGGAGGCCCGAATACTGCTACGACGCCTGCCCCAGCCCGCAAATCACGTGGCGATGGAGTGCATCCGAGTCTCCCTTCAACCTCTGGGTGTTGTGGGGCGAGCATCTCCTCCACGAGCTGTGGGGAGGCAAGATCGTGGCGCCCCGGTTCGACGCCGACCCTCTCCTCAGGCTCAAGCTGGGCGAGTTCAACTTCGGATACTTCTGGGCCGGTCAGAGCGCACTCTTCATGGAACCGTCGCGAGCTACGCACGCCGCCGGAGAGCCCACGGTCGGCGACTTCGAGCAGAACGCACAGACCATGACGACTATCCTCTGGGACCTCGCCGACCGCCCGATCGACGCGGAGTATCCGCACAAGGTCGGCGGCAGGACGATTGCCGCCGTGGATGCGATCGACACGCTGTCGCTGCAGGACATCACCACGGCGATCGCGGTCGCTCCGCACCCGACGAACGCCGGGGAGCTGCTGAAGCGCCTGTCCGAACTCCACCCCGATCTCCTGCTGGTGCTCCGTGACGAGCTCTCCTTCGTGCAGCACGTCATCGAGCTGCATCGCACCTCCCCCCCCACGAACGTGGGTCGGCCGCGGCCGCTGGCGGAGACCGACCCCGACCCCGACCCCTTCGCGCCGATCGCCGGTTCGTACATCGCGGTCTCGCTCGTCGGCCCGACCGGCGCGGCCGTCGCCTCCTCGCGCCTGAACGTCGAGTTCGTCTACGGCCCCGGCTACGAGACGCTGAATCGCGTGGAGCCACGCCTCGTCCAGGCGGGCAACGTCTACTTCCGGGTGCCCGACCAGCGCTATCCGGTGCAGGCGTTCCTCTCGATCCCCGGCAGCAGCGAATCGCCGTTGATGATCGACAACGCGGCGTACTGGGCGGCGGTGCCGACCACGTCCGATCACTTCCTGGCGCACACGTTCCTGGTGCCCTCCGACGTCCCGCAGGTCGACACCGCCTACCCGTCCTACGCGGCCGCCGGCACGCGCATCCAGATCCTCGGCAGGAGCTTCGGGTCCGATCCGACGGCGAATGCCGTCCTCTTCGGAACGCTGAGGGCCCGCGTGGTCTCCGGAGACGCGGCGTCCCTCACCGTCGAGGTGCCGGCATTGCCCGGCGGCAGCTACCCGGTCACGGTGAGCCGCGCGGGCCAGACGAGCAACATCGTCGACTTCGACGTCCTGGCGCCGGGCTTCTCCGCGTCGCCGGCGAGCGTCGACTTCGGGGCCGTCGCGCAGGGGACGACCGCGAAGAAGAACGTGACGGTGAAGAACGGCGGGCTCGCCCCGCTGGTGATCTCGGCGGCCTCCACCACCGGCGACTTCAGCGTCCTGCCGGGGCCGCGGGCCGGCGCGCCGATCACGCTCGACCCGGGTACCGAGACCAGCTTCCAGGTCTCCTTCACGCCGGTCTCCGGCGCGGCGCGCTCGGGGACGCTGGTCCTGTCCACCAACGACCAGACGCATCGCGCGGCGGCGATCGCGCTCTCCGGCTCGGGCGGCGGCGCCGCCGGGGCGGACATCGCGGTCACCCCCGGCGCGCTCGACTTCGGCTCGGTGGCGGTCGGTCAGAGCCGCAACGCGACGCTCACCGTCAGGAACCGCGGCGGCGCGGCGCTGAACGTCACGTCGGTCGCCTTCGGCGCGGCGCCGTTCACGCTGGTCTCCCCGGCGCTCCCGCTGGCGATCGCTCCCGGCGCCGAGCAGGCGCTCACGCTGAAGTTCGCGCCGGTAGCGACCGGCGTGGTGGCGCGCTCGCTGGCCCTGGCCAGCAACGACGCGGACGAGCCTTCGCTGGTGGTCGCGCTCTCGGGCACCGGCACCGCCACGGGCACGACGCCTTCCGCCTGCAGCTACGGTGTCGCGCCGGTCACGCTGCTTCTCGGCCCGGGTGCCGGGAGCGGGACGATCTCGGTGACCGCCGCGCCCGGCTGCGCCTGGACCGCGTCGAGCTCGGCGGGCTTCGTGACGCTCGGGACCGCCTCCGGCACCGGGAACGGCTCGGTCAGCTATCAGGCCACCGCGAACGACACCGTCCGCGACAGGACCGGGTCCCTCAGGGTCGCCGGCCTCTCCGTCGACGTCGCGCAGGAGAGCGACGGCTCGGCCAGCACCGCCGTGCCGATCGTGCTCTCGACGGCGGGCCTCAACGGCTCGTTCTTCACGTCGGAGCTGACGCTCACCAACCGCGGGCACACCAACGCGATCGCCGAGCTCACCTACACGGCGGCCTTCGGCGGCGGCTCGGGCACCGCCAGCGACGTCGTCCCGGCGGGCGCGCAGCTCGTCTTCCCCGACGCGCTCGACTACCTGCGCTCGGTCGGCGTTCCGATCCCGGCCACCGGGAACCGCGGCGGGACGCTGCGCGTGAAGTTCACCGGCCTGTCGACGCCCACGGCGGCCTCGGCAACCGTGCGCACGGCGTCGGTTGTGCCCGAGGGGCGGGCGGGCCTCGCCTACGGCGCGGTGGCCCGCGGCGCCGCGCTCACCGGGACCGCGTACCTCTGCGGCCTCCGCCAGAACGCCGGCGACCGCGCCAACGTCGCCGTGATCAACGCCGGCAGGTCGGGAGACGGCGACGTGGTGCTGCGCCTGACGGTCTTCTCGGGCGATCCGGCCAGCCCGACGCAGAAGGTCCTCCCCGACGTCGGCCTCTCTCCCGGAGGCTTCGCGCAGTTCTCGGGAATCCTCGGCACGGACGGACTCTCACTGACGAACGGCTGGGTTAAGGTCGAGCGCGTGGGCGGAACGGCGCCGTACTTCGCCTACGCGGTCATCAACGACCAGGCGAACTCCGACGGCTCGTTCGTGCCGCCGGTGACCGCCGGGAGCCTGGCCGGGAAGACCGGCATCACGCTGCCGGTGATCGTGGAGGTCTCGACGTTCTCGAGCGAGCTGGTCGTGACGAACTTCGGGAGCGCGCGCAAGGCGTTCCAGGTGACGTTCGTCGCGGACAACGTCCAGGCCGCCGGCAACGCCGCCAGCGTGAGCTTCGACCTGGCGCCCGGGGAGCAGCGGATCCTCCAGGACTTCGTCCAGTACCTCAGGGACCAGCACGCCGCCGGCGTCGGCGCCAAGGGGCCGACGTTCGCGGGGGCGGCCTTCCTGACCGTCGCGTCCGGAGACGTGTCGGGACTCTTCATCGGCGCCCGCACCTCGGCGCCGGGCGGCGGCGGACGGTACGGGCTCTTCTACACCGGCGTGCCGTTCGGCTCGGCGGCGACGACGTCGCCGGTCTACCTCTATGCGCTCCAGCAGAACCCGGACAACCGCGCGAACGTGGCCTTCGTGAACACCGGCGAGACGGACGGCAGCGGCGTCACCCTGAACGTCGAGATCCTCGACGGAGCGACGGGCTCGACCGTCCGGATCTTCGAGGTGACGCTGGGGCCGAAGCGGTGGACGCAGGTCAGCGGAATCCTGACGCAGTACGCGCCGGGCGTTGCCAACGCCTACGTGAAAGTCACGCGCACCGCCGGCAACAACCCGTTCCTGGCCTACGCGGTGGTGAACGACGGTGGCGCGCCGGGACTGCGGAGCGGCGACGGGGCGTTCCTCCCGATGGAGGTGGAGGAGTGAGCCGTCGGCTCGACTGCTGGCGTCTCGTCAGCGGTCGCGCAGAAGGAACCCGGCGGCGCGATGCCCCAGCGGCCCGCGTCCGGCGCCGAGCCCCGGCGCGTGCTCGATGGCCAGGCGCACGAAGCGGATCGCCTTCTCCACCGCGTCCGGAAGCGTCTCGCCGCGCGCCAGGTAGGCGGCGATCGCCGAGGCGAGCGTGCAGCCGCTGCCGTGGGTGGACGTGGTCTGGAGGCGCGGCCCCTCGAAGCGGTGCCAGGTGCGTCCGTCCAGGAATCCGTCCATGACGCGATCCCCCTGGCGGTAGCCCCCCTTCAGGAGGACCGCGCGCGGCCCGAGCTCCTGGATCCTCCGCGCCGCGGCCTTGGCGTCGGCCTCGGACTGGATCGGCGCGCCGATGAGGATCTCGGCCTCCGGGATGCTGGGGGTGATCACCGTCGCGCCCGGCAGCAGGAGGCGCACCAGGGCGTGCAGCGCCGCCGGCCGCAGCAGCCGGGCGCCGCTCTTCCCGACCATGACCGGGTCGAGCACCACCGGCGCCCCGTGCTTGCGGAGCTCCTGTGCGACCAGGCGGATGAGCGGCACCGAGCCGAGCATCCCGACCTTCACCGCGGCGGGCGGCAGGTCGGACAGCACGGCGCGGAGCTGGTCGCGCACCATCACTGACGGCACCTCGTGGATGCTGCTGACCGCCAACGTGTTCTGCGCCGCGACCGCGGTGAGGACCGAGGCGCCGTAGACGCCCAGCGCCTCGAACGTCTTGAGGTCCGCCTGGATGCCCGCCCCGCCGCCGGAATCGGAGCCGGCGACCGTGAGCGCGATCGGCACAGTCACGATGAGTGAGTGTATCCTTCGCGCCCCATGACCGATGTTTCGGTGGGCGCCGCCGCGCCCGATTTCACCCTGCCGGGCCGCTCGGGCAAGCCGGTGACGCTTTCGGACTTCGCCGGCAAGAACGACGTGCTGGTGTACTTCTATCCGAAGGACGACACGCCCGGCTGCACCAAGGAAGCCTGCAGCCTGCGCGACCGCTGGAAGGACCTGACCAAGGCCGGCGTGGCCGTCCTCGGCATCTCCCGCGACGGCAAGGAGGCGCACGAGCGCTTCGCCAGGAAGTACGACCTGCCCTTCGAGCTGCTGACCGACGCCGACCACTCCGTCCACGAGGCGTACGGCGCCTGGGGGCAGAGCAAGTGGGGGGTCGGGCCGCTCCGGAAGTCGTTCCTGGTCGGCCGCGACGGCACGCTTCGGCACGTGTTCCACAAGGTCGACACCGAGCGTCACGCCGAGCAGGTGCTCGAGGTGGTGGGCGCCGCCGCCAAGCCGCCGGCCAAGTCCGCCAAGAAGGCCACCACGTCCAAGAAGCCCGCCGCCAAGGGGGCGGCGCGGCGCTGATCACCGCCTGAAGGAAGACATGTCAAAGAACCGGTTGACCAAGAAGCAGCTCCGCACCGACGAGCTCGAGCACGCGCTGGTCGGCGCGCGCGACTACGTCGTCGAGCATCAGACCGAAACCAAGCGCTGGGCCATCATCGGCGTGGCCGCGCTCGTCCTCGTCGGCGCGGTGGCGTGGTTCCTCAGCTACCGCTCGCGGCACCTCGGCGAGCGCCTCTCCGAGGCGCTGGCGCTGCTGGACGCGCCGCTCGTCACCGAGGGCACCGCCGCGCCGGGCCAGCGGGTCTTCAAGGACGACGCCGAGCGCCTGGCGGCCGCCAAGAAGGACCTGAAGGCGCTCGCCGACGACTCGGCGAGCTCCACCTCCGGGCGGGCCGCGAACCTGGTGCTGCTCTCGCTGGAGGGCTCGCAGGGCGCCACCGGCACCCGCATCGACGCGGTCAAGAGCCTCGCCAACAAGGAGAGCGGCAGCGTCACCGCCGGCATCGCCGCCATCACGCTGATCCAGGCGCAGGCCGCCGCCGGCCGCGTGAACGAGGCGATCGACACCGCCAAGCGCTACCTGGAGTCCTCCAGCAACCCGCTGCCGAAGGACGTCCTCATCTTCACGCTGGCCGAGCTGTACGAGCGCTCCGGCAAGCCGGTGGAGGCGCGCACGTTCTACCAGCGCGTGGTGACCGACTTCCCCGACTCCCTGATGAAGACCGACGCGCAGCAGAAGGTGGCCGGGCTCTAGTGGTTACGGGTCACTAGTGAAGCCGAGGGCCATCGTCGTCGTCTGCGACGGCCTGGGTGTGGGCCCGGCGCCCGACGCCGACCGCTTCGGCGACGCCGGGCGGAAGACCCTCCAGCACATCCTGCGCGACGGCCGGCCCGAGCTTCCGAACCTGACGCGGCTCGGGCTGCTGCACACGCTCTACGAAGACGCGCCCGCCGGCCTGCCGGCGCCGATCGGCGCCTTCGGCCGCCTGGCCGAGGCCTCGGCGGGGAAGGACACCACCACCGGCCACTGGGAGCTCATGGGGCTCACCGTGGACACGCCGTTCCCGCTCTACCCGGACGGCTTCCCGCCCGAGGTCCTCGAGCCCTTCGAGGCCGCGGTCGGCCTGCGCGCGCTGGGAAACAAGGCAGCCTCCGGCACCGTCATCCTCGACGAGCTCGGCGAGGAGCAGATGAGGACCGGGCGGCCGATCGTCTACACGTCGGGGGACTCGGTCTTCCAGATCGCCGCCCACGAGGAGGCGATCGGCATCGAGAGGCTCTACCAGTGGTGCGAGATCGCTCGCGCCATCCTTCGGCCGCCGCACCAGGTCGGGCGCGTCATCGCGCGCCCCTACGTCGGAGAGGGCAAGGGGCGTTTCAAGAGGACGCACCGCCGCCGCGACTACACGGTGGCGCCGACGTCACCGACGCTCCTCGACCGCGCCGCCGCGGCCGGGATGTCGGTGCACGGGCTCGGCAAGATCGAGGACATTTTCTCGGGGCGCGGGGTCACCAGCGCGCTCCACACCGAGTCGAACCGCGACGGGATCCAGAAGACGATCGAGGCGATCCGCGAACGCGACGACGACATCGTCTTCACGAACCTGGTCGACTTCGACAGCAAATACGGGCACCGCAACGACCCGGTCGGTTACGCGCGCTGCCTCGAGGAGCTGGACGCGTTCCTGCCCGAGCTCCTCGAGGCGCTGCGCCCGGCCGACCTGCTGATGTTCACCGCCGACCACGGCGGCGACCCGTCCGACGTCTCCACCGACCACACCCGCGAGTACGTGCCGATGGTGGCCTACGGCGCGGGCTTCGGCGCGGGGCAGGACGTCGGCACCCGCGCCACGTTCGCGGACCTGGGGGCGACCGTGGCCGAGCACATCGGAATCCCGCCGGTCGCCGGCACCAGCTTCCTACCTCGTTAGGCGGCGGATCACGGGACGCTCCGACCGCAGCGGCGTCTCCTGCACCTGGCCGCCGGGACTGCCGGGGAGCTCCTCGAGCGGCATCGCCGGACGCTCGATGATCGTGTCGCGCCTCACATTCTGGGGGGCGACGTAGGCCATGCCGGTGCGTGAGTCCACGCTGTAGGCGATCAGCTCGCCGGTCTTCTGGTCCACCAGATAGGGCGCCGCGGCGTATCCCTGCTGGTAGGAATCAGGAAGGGCCGGTTGCAGGTTGTTCTTGTTCTGGGCGGGGGCGGCCCCGGCGAGTGCCAGCATGGCACCCACCAGCAGGAACGGTGAGGCGAGGCTCCGATAACGTCGTGACATCGCGACCTCCACCCCTTTTACGGCAACCGGCATACCAGCGTTGCGTCCCGCTCGCGAGACCCTGCGGCCGGCGGCCGTGCGTCGGTTATCCTTCCAGGTCCTTTCCCAGGGGTTGCCGAAGTGTCGATGGAGGGTTGAGTGAACCGATTCACCGGGCTCATCGGTCTGGCGTGCTTCGTGCTCATCGGCTTCCTGCTCTCGAAGGACCGCAAGCGGATCCGCTGGTCCACGGTGGGCTTCGGGCTGCTGCTGCAGTTCGCACTGGGCTGGCTGGTCATCTCCTGGCAGATGGGCGCCAACGCGCTGAAGGCGTTCTCCGACGCGATCACCGGCGCGATCGCCTTCTCGGACAAGGGCGCGGAGTTCGTGTTCGGCAAGCTGGCCGGCGTCCAGCCCGAAGGCGGAATCATCTTCGCCTTCAAGGTCATGCCGATCGTCATCTTCATCGCCTCGTTCTTCACGATCCTCTATCACCTCGGCGTGATGCAGCGGGTCGTGCAGGTCTTCGCGGTGGTGATGACCAAGCTGCTGAAGGTCTCCGGCGCCGAGTCGCTGGCGGTCGCCGCCAACATCTTCATCGGGCAGACCGAGGCGCCGATCATCGTGGCGCCCTACATCCCGCGGATGACGATGTCCGAGCTCCTCACCATGATGACCGGCGGCATGGCGCACATCTCCGGCGCGGTGCTGCTGGCCTACGCGGCGATGGGCATCCCGGCGAACTACCTGATCACCGCCTCGGTCATGGCCGCGCCGGCCACCATCGTCATGGCCAAGCTCCTGCGCCCCGAGACCGAGGAGCCGATGACCGCCGGCGCGGTCAAGGTGAAGATCGAGAGCGAGCACGCCAACGTCATCGAAGCGGCGGCCTCGGGCGCCTCGCAGGGCGTGGCGCTGGCCATCAACATCGTGGCGATGCTGATCGCCTTCATCGCGCTGATCTCCCTCTTCAACGGCGGGCTGTCCTGGGTCGGCACGAAGCTGGGGATGCCGGAGCTCTCGCTGCAGTGGCTCTTCTCGAAGCTCCTCTGGCCGCTGGCCTGGGTCATGGGCGTGCCGTCCGCCGACTGCCCGACGGTGGCCCGGCTCATCGGCTTCAAGACCGTCCTCAACGAGTTCGTGGCCTACGCCGAGATGTCCAAGGTGACCGGCTGGGCCTCGGAGAAGTCGCGCATCATCGCCTCCTTCGCGCTCTGCGGCTTCGCGAACTTCTCCTCGATCGGCATCCAGATCGGCGGCATCGGCGGCCTGGCCCCGACCCGCAAGAGCGACATCGCCCGGCTCGGCTTCTGGGCGCTCCTGGGCGGCTCGCTGGCGACCTTCATGAGCGCCACGATCGCCGGCATCCTCCAGGGTTAGACGGAGGGAAGGAGAAAGAGCAGCATGGACACCGCACTGCGGGACGTCGTCGAGCGGCTCCGCGAGCGCATCCCCAGCCCGCCGGCGGTCGGCGTGATCCTGGGCTCGGGGCTCGGTGACTTCGCGGAGCTGGTCGAGGACGCGGTCGCCATCCCCTACGCCGACATCCCCTCCTTCCCGGCCAGCGCCGTGGTGGGGCACGCCGGCAAGCTGGTGGCCGGCCGGGTGAAGGGCGTGCCGGTGGCGGTGCTGGCCGGGCGCGTGCACTTCTACGAGGGGCACCCGATGTCGAGCGTGGTCTTCCCGGCGCGCGTGCTGGGTCTGCTCGGCTGCCGGGACGTGATCGTCACCAACGCCGCCGGCGGCATCGACAAGAAGCTGCGCGCCGGCGACCTGATGCTCATCGAGGACCACATCAACCTCTTCGGCACGAACCCGCTGGTGGGCCCGAACCCCGACAAGCTCGGGCCGCGCTTCCCCGACATGTCGGACGCCTACAAGAAGGAGCTCCGCGCCCTGGCGGCGGCGGCCGCCCGCCGGGTGGGCGTGCCGGTGAAGTCCGGCGTCTACGTCGGCGTGCACGGCCCGTCGTACGAGACGCCCGCCGAGATCCGCGCCTTCCGCGCCCTGGGAGCCCACGCGGTCGGGATGTCCACGGTGCCCGAGGTGATCGCCCTGAACCAGATGGGCATCGGGGTCGTCGGCATCTCCTGCATCACCAACATGGCGGCCGGCGTGCTGCCGCAGAAGCTCGACCACTCCGAGGTGCTGGAGACCACCGCCCGGGTGAAGGACCGCTTCGTGAAGCTGCTGGTCGCCCTCTGCGAGGCGCTCGGCACCGGACGCACCGGCGACGTCCTGGAGTCGCCGTCCAGGAAGGAAGCGCACCCGGTAGGACATGACCCGAAGCGGCGCGTGGCCGCGCCGAAGAGGTCGCCCAAGCGCAAGCCGGCGCCGACGTCGAAGCCGAAGGCGAGGCGCTGATGGCCAAGGCGCCGCTCACTCCCGACGAGGAGGCCCGGCTCCTCGCGGTGGCCGAGGAGACGCGCCGGCGCGCCTCGGCGCCCTACTCGAAGTTCCTGGTCGGCGCCGCGGTGCTGGCCGAGGACGGCCGCATCTTCGGAGGCTGCAACGTGGAGTCGGCGTCCTACGGCCTGACATGCTGCGCCGAGCGCACCGCGGTCTTCAAGGCCATCTCCGAAGGGGCCCGCTCGTTCCGCGGCGTGGCGGTGGTGACCGACGTGGAGACGCCGACCGCCCCCTGCGGCGCCTGCCGCCAGGTGCTCTGGGACCAGTGCCGCGACGTGCCGGTGCTCCTGGGGACCACCGGTGGCGCCCTCGAGCGGGTGACGCTCTCCCAGCTCCTGCCGCGCGCCTTCGACTTCGACGGACCACCAGCATGAAAAGGCTCCTGCCTCTCGCCGTTGCCTGCCTCGCTCTCCTCCCGGGCGTGGCGCTCGCCGCCCCCCCTCCCAAGGCCGCGCCGAAGCCGGCCGCCAAGCTTCCGGTCGACCTCATCGTGCTCGCCGGCGGCGTCCTCACCATGGACCCGAACCGCCCCAAGCTGAGCGAGACGGCCATCGTCATCAGCGAGGGGCGCATCGTCGAGCTGGCCTCCCCCTCCGAGGCCGCGCTTCGCTACGAGGCCAAGGAGACGATCGACCGCAAGGGCTCGGTCGTGATGCCCGGCCTCGTCAACACCCACGGCCACGCGGCGATGACGCTGATGCGCGGCATCGCCGACGACAAGCCGCTGATGGAGTGGCTGCAGACGCGGATCTTCCCGGTGGAGAAGCAGTTCGTCTCCCCCGAGTTCGTGAAGACCGGCACCCAGCTCGCCTGCCTGGAGATGATCCGCGGCGGCACCACCACCTTCACCGACATGTACTACTACGAGTCGAGCGTGGCCGAGGCCGTCGACGCCTCCGGCATGCGCGGCGTGCTGGGCGAGACCTGGCTCGACTTCCCGGCGCCGGGGCACGCGAACCTCGAGGAGTCGATCAAGGTGACCCGCGAGTTCCTGCAGCGCTGGAAGGGTCACCAGAGGATCACCCCGGCGGTGGCGCCGCACGCCCCGTACACCTGCAGCAAGGAGACCTACCTGGCCGCCAAGGCGCTGGCCGACGAGTTCAAGGTGCCCCTGCTGACGCACCTCTCCGAGACGCGCGAGGAGCAGCGCATCGTCAAGGAGAAGTACGGGATGACGCCGACGAAGTGGCTGGAGTCGATCGGCGTCCTGGGCCCCAACGTGCTCGGCGCGCACGGCGTCTGGCTGGACGAGGCCGACATGGCGGCGCTGGCCGCCCACCACGTGGGCATCTCCCACAACCCCGAGTCGAACATGAAGCTGGCCTCCGGCGTGGCGCCGGTCGTCGCCACCCGCAAGGCCGGGGTGGTGGTCGGGCTGGGCACCGACGGCGTTGCCGGCTCCAACAACGACCTCGACATGTTCGAGGCCATGGACTTCGCCGGCAAGCTCGCCAAGGTCACCACCATGGACCCCACGGTGCTGAAGGCTGGGGAGCTGCTGAGGATGGCCACGGTCGACGGCGCCAAGGCTCTGGGGCTCGACGAGACCATCGGCTCGCTCGTCTCCGGAAAGGACGCCGACCTCATCGCGGTGGAGGTCGCCGAGCCGCGCGCCCGGCCGATCTACGACATCGAGTCGGCGCTCGTCTACGCCATCAAGGCCAGCGACGTCTCGCTGACCATGGTGCGCGGGAAGGTGCTCTTCGACGGCCGGAGCTGGAAGACGCTGGAGCCGATGCCCATCGTCAAGAAGTCCTACGAGTTCCGCGAGGCCATCCAGAAGTTCCTGGCCGCGAACGGCAGCTCGGCGCCTGCCGGCGCCTCGACGAGCGGCGCTAGGCCCCCGGCCACGCCGAAGCCCAAATGAGCCTCTTCGTCCGCACCATCGTCAAGAAGCGCGACGGGCACCCTCTGCCCGCCGAGGAGATCGCCGCCTTCGTGGAAGGGGTGACCTCCGGCGCGATCCCCGACGAGCAGGCGGCGGCGCTGCTGATGGCCATCTGCTGCCGCGGGATGTCGACCGAGGAGACCTCGGTCCTCACCTTCTCGATGATGAAGTCGGGCGAGGCCTGGGACCTCTCCCGGCACGGCTTCGTGGCCGACAAGCACTCGACCGGCGGCGTGGGCGACAAGTCCACGCTGGTGCTGGCGCCGCTGCTGGCCTCGGTCGGAGTGAAGGCCGGCATGATGTCGGGTCGCGGCCTCGGGCACACCGGCGGCACGCTCGACAAGCTGGAGGCGATCCCCGGCTTCCAGACGGCGCTGCCACGCGAGGAGTTCGACCGGCTGCTGGATTCCGTCGGCTGCGCGCTCATCGGCCAGACCGCCAACGTGGCGCCGGCCGACAAGCGGCTCTACGCGCTGCGCGACGTCACCGGCACCGTGGAGTCGATCCCGCTCATCACCGCCTCGATCCTCTCCAAGAAGCTGGCCACCGGCGCGCACGCGGTCGTCTTCGACGTCAAGACCGGCAACGGCGCCTTCATGGCGAACCCCGACGACGCCCGCACGCTGGGGCGGGCGCTGGTCGACACCACGCGCATCATGAAGATCAAGGCCAGCGGCTACATCACCGCCATGGACCGGCCGATCGGCGAGGCGATCGGCAACGCCAACGAGATCGCCGAGTCGATCGCGATGCTGCGCGGCGAGGGGCCCGCCGACCTCAAGGAGAACGTCCTGCTCCTGGGCGCCGACCTCCTGGTCGCCGCGCACACCGCCAGCACCGAGCACGCGGCGCGCCGCATCCTCGAGGACGCGCTGGCCAGCGGGCACGGGCTGCAGACGTTCGCCAAGCTCATCGAGGCGCAGGGAGGCGATCCGCGGGTCTGCGACGACGTCGGCCTCCTGCCGCAGCCGGTGGGGAAGCGCGAGGTCGTGGCGCCGCGCGGCGGAGTCATCACGCGGGTCGCCACGCGGGAGCTCGGCCTGCTGGCCATCGAGCTCGGCTGCGGTCGCAGCCGCAAGGAAGACGTCATCGACCCGGCCTCCGGCTTCCGCATCCATCGCAAGCCGGGCGACGAGGTTGCCCAAGGCGAGCCGCTCCTCACCGTGGAGCTAGGACCGGGGGCTAGACCTCAGGAGAGTCTCTTCGAGCGCATCGGTCGCTGTTTCTCGATCGAAGAGCCCGGAACCGACGTGGTCGTGTTACCCTTTGTCGTTGAAAAGCTTTGAGTTAGGTTGGTATATCTAAGGCTATACCCGAGAAGGGTTTGGGCTGCCAAAAAGGCCTTGCGTTCCGTATAGCGCCGACATATGATGAATCATCATCTAGGGTCTCTTTCCAGCTCGTGCACCTGCGCTTGAGTCCAAGTTCGGAATCTAGGGGGAGGAAAGCATGAAGACATTTTCGAGAGCACTCGCCGGGCTGACTCTAGCGGCGGCGGTGTTCGCTCCGGGGGTTGCGTCTGCCGCGCTCTCGGTCGTGACCCGCAACGCGCCGAGGCCCGCCGACCAGGCGGCCGGTGACCTCTTCGGCATCGACTCGAGCGCGGGTCTGCAGGCCTTCTATGCTGCATACGCGCTGTCGAGCAGCACCGGAGCCGGGGACAACGGCACCTACTCGCTCAGGATCACCGCCACGGCGGGATCGCTTCGCCTCGAGGACCACGAGGACGGCCAGTACAACGACACCACCGACACGTTCGCGTACCCGGCAGCGCAGGCTAACGTCGACAACGTCGGCTGCTTCGCCCTCGGCGCCGTCACCTTCTCGGGTGCCGGCGTGGGCACCATGACCGCCGCGGCGCCCGGTCCGCACCCCAGTGACCCGGTTTCCGGTCAGGCGATCGCCTACTACTACATGAAGTCGATCGAGAGCCCCGGCAACGGCCAGTTCACGACGGCCACTCCGATCACCGTCTCGGCGCACAGCGGCTCGACCTGCGCCGGCGCTGCGCTGGCCACCACGACGATCAACTCGACCGCCGAGGACAACATCCAGGCGAACGCGAACACGATCACCGTCATCACCATCCCGCCGATCATCAACCCGGCGATCAGCAGCTTCCGCGTCTTCGTGGACGGCCAGACCGGCAACATCGGCCACGAGTTTGACGCCGACAACGGCTACTTCCTGTTCTTCGCCTCCCAGACCTTCAGCACGATCGCGACCGACAACACCGGCAGCGGCTCCTGGCGTGTCGACATCCTCAAGCTGCGCCGGGCGGCGGTCTGCTTCAACCCCCCGGCCATCCCGCCAAGCGGAGTCCCGGCGGAGTGCGTGGATCAAGATCCGCTGGGCCCCGCCACCACCACCAACGGCACCGGCTTCCTCATGCCGGACGCCACCCCGAACGACACTCCGTACCGCGTCGAGTACGTCTTCGACGTCATCAACGACCCGGATGGGGACGACGTCATCCCCCTGACCCCGACCAACTACATCACTTCGGGCACGCAGCTCAAGCACACCGCGCCGCTGCTGGCGCCTCCGACGATCAACACCGCGACGCCGACCCCGACCGACACGCCGACGGCGACGGACACGCCGACCGCCTCGCCGACGTTCACGCCGTCCAACACGCCGACCAGCACGGCGACCTCGACGGTCACGGATACGCCTACGAGCACCGCGACGGCGACGAACACAGCCACAGCCACGAATACACCGACGAACACACCAACCGCGACCAACACGACCACCGCCACAGCGACGAACACGCCAACCAGCACGGCAACGTCGACGAACACTCCCACGAGCACGGCGACGGCCACGAGCACGGCGACGGCCACGAACACCCCGACCTCGACGGCCACGGCTACCGCCACCAATACGCCCACCAGCACGCCGACGCCGTCCTTCTCGCCGACGCCGCTGATCCTCGTCACCAGCGTGCCGACCCTCGACCCGCGCGGACTCACCCTGATGGCGATCCTCATCGCTTCCATCGGGCTCCTCCTCGTCAAGCGCCTGGTGAAGTAAGAGTCAAGTAACCCTACTTTCTTCCTCCTCTAACTCGCGCGGGCGGCTCGAAAGAGCCGCCCGTCGCATTTCGGGGCGTTTCGAGGGGCGCGCGCTACCGCTACGGGCTCGCGTTGACATGATAGAGCGATGAAAGTATCGTTCTTTCATGTCAGGGAGCATGCTGCAGGTGCGAAACGTCCCGGTCGACCTTCACCGGCGACTCAAGGCTCGCGCTGCGCTCGAGGGGATGACCATGTCCGACTACGTCTTGCGAGAGGTGAGCAAGGCGCTGGAGCGGCCCACCCGGCAGGAGGTCCTGGAGCGACTTCGAGCGGGCCCGGTGCGGCGTTTGGCTCGTCAGCCCGCCGACCTGATCCGAGCGGAACGCGACGGTCGGTGATCGTTCTCGACGCGTCGGCTTTGGTCGAGCTGCTGCTCGCTACGGAGCGCGGACGGACCATCTCCGAGCGTATCTCCGATCCCTCGATCAGCCTCCACGTTCCGCACCTCGCGGATGTCGAGGTCGTGCAGGTCCTGCGGGCTTACGTGAGGGACGGCGAGCTGGATCGCGGATCCGCCCTGTCCGCCCTCGAGGGCCTGCGGTCCTTGGACCTCGAGCGACATCCTCACGAACCCCTGCTCGACCGTGTCTGGGCGTTGCGCGAAAACGTGACCGCCTCCGACGCGGTCTACGTGGCGCTGGCCGAAGCTCTTCAGACGAAGCTCGTCACCTGCGACGGCGCGCTGGCTCGCGCGCCGGGTATGAGCCGCCTCGTCCAGCATGTCTCCTAGGAGCAGCACAGCCGGCGGCCAGGCAATGCCGGACGCGCCCGGCTCTTTCCCCGCCGTGTCGGTCGTGATCCCCGTCTACAACAGCGCGCCGATGCTCCGCGAGCTGGTGAGGCGGCTGGAGGCGGTCTTCATGTCCCGGGGTACGCCCTTCGAGGTGCTGCTGGTGGACGACGGCAGCCGGGACGCGAGCTGGCAGACGATCTCGGCGCTCGCCGCCGAGCTCGCGTTCGTGCGCGGCCTACGCCTGATGCGGAACTACGGCCAGCACAACGCCCTCCTCTGCGGCGTGCGCGCGGCCACGGCCCCCGTCATCGTCACCATGGACGACGACCTGCAGCACCCCCCGGAGGAGGTCCCGCGCCTCCTGGCCAAGCTGGAGGAGGGCCACGACGTCGTCTACGGCACGCCGATCCAGGAGCGGCACGGGCTCTACCGCGACGTCGCCTCGCGCCTCACCAAGCTGGCCCTGGAGAGCGCCATGGGCGTGCCGGCGGCCCGGGACGTGAGCGCCTTCCGGGCGTTCCGGACCGTGCTGCGGAACGGCTTCGCCGAGACCCGCAGCCCGTCTCTGTCACTGGACGTCCTGCTGAGCTGGTCGGCGACGCGCTACGCCGCGGTCCCGGTCGACCACCGGCCGCGGCAGCAGGGGCGCTCCAACTACACGGTGGCGCGCCTGGTGGCGCACGCCTTCAACATGATGACCGGCTACAGCGCGTTGCCGCTGCACCTGGCCAGCTTCGTCGGCTTCTTCTTCACGCTCTTCGGGATGGGTGTGCTGGCCTTCGTGATCGGGCGCTACCTGCTGGAGGGGAGCGTGGTGCACGGCTTCGCGTTCCTGGCCTCGATCATCGCGATCTTCTCCGGCGCTCAGCTCTTCGCGCTTGGTGTCCTGGGGCAGTACCTGGGGCGGGTGCACTTCCGCAGCATGGAGAGGCCGGCCTACGTCGTGAGCGAGGAGACCGGGAGCGGCGACGCCAGGGCCTGATCAGGCCTGAATCATCGGTGCCGGCCAGCGCAAGTGGTTCTTCACTTGTAGTAGCCGGTCACGTCGATGAGGACGTCGATTGCACCGGCGGCGTGGTTCTCGACCGCGACCTCGCCGCTGAAGTCGGCGG
>Ga0068859_100000211_pt1 | contig 58042 bp, 49 predicted proteins | sample KBSSwiS22_FD_66585 | JGI IMG/M metagenome (GOLD analysis project Ga0068859, IMG submission 66585) | Switchgrass rhizosphere microbial communities from Kellogg Biological Station, Michigan, USA - KBS Switchgrass S2-2 | ecosystem: Host-associated > Plants > Roots > Rhizosphere > Soil ... | reverse complement strand
GGAACCGTGCTCCAAACACGCCTCATGGACGTCGCAGGCGACGCACAGGGCCTCGCAGCGGCGCTCAACCACTCCGCCTTCAACATGGCAAACGCACTCGGCCCCTGGCTCGGCGGGATGACCATCGCAGCCGGCTACGGCTGGACATCGACGGGCTGGGTTGGCAGCGCGCTGGCACTCTGTGGTCTTATAGTGTGGGCCATCTCAAGGAGGTTGAATGATGAAGAACGCATTGCGGGCCGCGACCATGATCGCCATCCTCGTGTCACCGCTGGCGTCAGCCAACGAGCTGCCTTCCGATCTGGCGACAGCGGTTAAGGCATATGATCAGGCGCAGGTACACGGCGACCGCGCAGAACTCGAGCGGCTGCTGGCCGATGACTACACCCTGATCAGCAGCTCCGGCCAGATCCAGAACAAGGCGCAGCTCATCTCAGACTTTACGGCACCAGGCTATAAACTCGAGCCTTTCGTAGTCACGGACGCGATCGAGAAGGTTTGGAGCAATGGTGCCGTCATGGGCGGCGTTGCCACGCTACGCGGCACCAATGCCGGCAAGCAATTCGAGGCGACGCTGCGTTTCGCCGACATATGGGCGAAACGAAACGGCAAGTGGCAGGTGGTCTACACCCACGTATCGCGGCCTGCACCCAGCGTCAAAACGAATAGCCCGCAGCCAGCACCGCTGTGCGCGGACCAAAGGAAATATGGGTCGTCCGAATGACGCCGGCTGTGTTGGCCTTCAAAGTCGTATCAACCTGGGATGCCGATAGGGAGCCATAGACGCTGAAGTGCCGCGTCACCCGGTAACTGAGGCCGACAGTGACGGCCGGCCCTACAGAGACCGGCAGATCGACCCTGGTGGGACCTCCACTGCCGGCATCGCCTGCGGCAGTGGATTGCCGCGAATAGAACCGCGTGTAGTTGATGCCGCCGCCGATATAGGGGCGGAATCTGTTCGACTCGTCAAAAAAACTGTACGTGAGCAGAAGCGTTGGAGCGAGCCAGCGCGCCGTGCTGATGACCTGTCCGTTGTAGGGCACCGAGCCTAACTTGGCCGGCCCCTTGCCCTCCGTCTTGGTCAGTGGAGGGGCACCGACCGCAAGCTCGACACCAAAATGGCTGGTGAGCCTGCGGACGTACGCAAAGTAAGGCGTGATCACATCCTGGACCTTCAGGTTGACGCCCGCGGGTACGTAGGGGCCCCTGATATCGTCTGCTTGCGTGTCGTACGTGACATAGTAGGCCCCGAGCCGCAGCGAGTTGGACAGAACGTCCTCCTCCGCCCGTGCGCCCATCGTTACCATGGCCGCCAGTACCCCGAAGGCAATCGTCAAGATCCGTGCAAACATGATTGGCTCCCCCTGACTCAGAACTGACCGAAGAAGCCGCGCGCCGCCACCGTGCAGAACGGCGCGACCGTGACGTGATAGTTCTCGACCACGGCTGCCTCTCCGCCGCTGGCCAGCAGCCCCGCCAGCGCGGTCTGGAATCCAACCTGCAATGGCGCAAACGGACTGGCGGGATTGGGGGTGGCGTTGACATCCAGCACGGTCAGCAGCCCGGGTGTCAACCCGGTCCAGAATGCCTGCATGGTTCCGGTGTTCACGCTGAAAAACACCGTGGGATCCTGCCCACCTCCGCACAACAACAAGGGACTCGTCGGACTCCAGCTGCGCATGTCGTTGCTCTTCAGATCGTGCCGCAGCGGATTTTGAGGCGCCAAAGCCAGGGGAGCACCCGGCTTCAGTGTCGGCACAGCACCATCGGCAGCGTTCAGCGCATCGAGCACGTACCCGACGCGATAATCATTCGTGATCAGGTTCGAGGGTCCGAATCCCAGCGCAAAGACCGGATCTGCAGGCACTGCCAACACAGCATCGAGAGGGGCGTTGCCAGTCACCGGTGGCGTGCTGTTGAACAAAGCGGTCTGCGGCAGCTTGCCGCTCGCGAATATTGTGCTCAGTGGCGTCGCACTGGGCAGCAGACCCTCGACGCTGCCGGCGTATGCCGGCTCGAACACCTGAGCTGGAGTAGTGTAAAGATTCCCATAGGACTGTTGATAACTCGTCGTGACCAGAGCGGCGAACACGGTGGAACCGATGTCCACCTTCCCGAAAAATATGGCATCGCCGAACGCCTCGAGCGCGTAGGGTCCCGACATTGGAGCCGAGGCGGTGACTGGCATAGCCAGAGCCTGCATCGCCTTGTGTGTCGCCATCGCTACGTAGCCACCCTGAGAGTAGCCGGTGATGAACAACTTACCGCCATCGGAGGTTGCCGCGGAGCTGAGGTTGGGTAGAGCGGTGCGCGCAGCCTGCAGCGCATCGATCATGTCCTTCGACTGCTGATCGCCGTTGAGAAAGGGATGATAGGGCAGCGACGATGTGTCATAACCGGCATAGTTCGGGGCGACCACGATGTATCCGTGGGCCGCGAATACGGCCGCGATCAGCGCCCCTTCGGTGTTGTTTGTGTTCGTTATATCGGCGAGATTCGCCGTTTTGTCAGTTTGGGTGCCGTGGGCGTACAGCACTATGGGCCTGGGCCCTGAACAGGCGGGAGCTGCGCCCGTGGGCACCAGCAGCGCCCCGGAAGCGGTGGTCGTCTCGCCCTTGCCGCCGACGGTGTTGTACTCGATATGATAGAAGTCCACACCGCACGCGGGTGCACCTGCCACGACGAGCAGGCTCTTCCCCGCCGCGCTCGCGCCAAGCTGACTTCCAAAGTCAGCCGCGTTCAACGATGCGATTCTGAAAGGAGGATCGAATACGAGCGTGCCGCGCTCGGTGCTCGTGCCGACAGCCGCCGTGCCGGAGTCGGAGCCGCAGCCCGCAAGGACCGCGCAACCGATGGCAATTCCAAAAGTGCAGATTCCAGCCGCCAGACGAGACATAGTCCCCCCTTCGCCCAACTTGCCGTCACTGCGCCCAATCCTAGCAAGATGTGAGCCCGTTGTGCGCAACTATAGGCATTCGCGCCACACTGTTGCGCGCGGCCTGATCAGCTAGAATCGCTCTCGAGTTGCTCAAAATCGACGCGTGGATAATGAAGAACGAACCATACCTGCGGGGCCGGACATTGGGCATAGCTGCAGTGCTGACGCTGCTCGCAGGGAACCTCGGCGCTCAGGAGCTCGGCACATTCGTCACTGGCCAGCTGCCCAGCCTGCTGTCCACTTACAAGACGATCCACTCCCATCCGGAGTTGTCTCATCATGAAGAGCACACCTCGGCGCTTCTGGCGGCGGAGCTTCGCAAGGCCGGCTACACCGTCACGGAACGTGTAGGTAAGTATCCGGATGGCAGCCAGGCGTATGGGGTCGTCGCGGTGCTGCAGAACGGTGCGGGACCACGCCTCCTGATCCGCGCTGACATGGACGCGCTCCCGGTTGTCGAAGAGACGGGCCTGCCGTACGCCAGCCAAGTGAAAACCACGAACGCGAGCGGCCAGGAAGTTGGTGTAATGCATGCCTGCGGACATGATATTCATGTCACTACGCTGATCGGCACTGCGCGAGCGCTCGCGATGAGCAAATCCAAGTGGCACGGCACATTGATGCTCATCGGACAGCCGTCCGAAGAAATGATCGACGGCTCCAGGGCAATGCTGGCCGATCATCTCTACGAACGCTTCGGCAAGCCGGACCTGGCGGTTGCCTTGCATGATACCAACACGCAACCGGCGGGTACGGTTGCGATTGTCAGTGGCCCTGCCATGGCCAGCTCTACGTCGATCGACGTAGTGTTGCGCGGTATTGGTGGACATGGGGCCCAGCCGCAGGAGGGCAAGGATCCCATTGTCATGGCCGGGCAATTCATCGTTCAGCTGCAGACGATTGTCAGCCGCCAGGAAAGCCCTTTGGATCCGGCGGTCGTCACTGTTGGTGACATTCACGGTGGGACCAAGCGAAACATCATCCCCAACGAGGTGAAGCTCGAGATCACCGCCCGCGCTTTCAGTGAGCACGGCCGCCAGGTCATTGTGGATGGCGTGCGCCGGACGGCCCAGGGCGTCGCAGTTTCCGCTGGTGTCCCGGACAACCTCGCGCCGATTGTCACCGTCCTGGATGCGGAATCGGCCCCGGAGACCTACAACGATCCCAAGCTCACCGCGCGAGTGAAATCGGCGTTGGCCGGTGCGCTCGGGACTCAGAACGTAGTTGACGATCAGCCCATCATGGCCAGCGAGGACTTCGGAAACCTCGGACTCGAGAACCAGGCCATTCCGACGGTCATTTTTTGGCTGGGCGCCATGGACCCGGGCAAGTTCGCCAGCGCCCGGGCGGAGGGTAAAAGTTTGCCGGGGTTGCACACGAGCCACTTCGAGCCGGCGCCGGAACCTACTCTGCGGACGGGCGTGACCGCGATGACTTCGGTAGCGGTCGCCTTACTGCAGCCTTAGAGGGGACACCTACCCGGGGGGCCCGCCGTAACCGCAATGCAGCTTTTTTACGCTTGATGACCTGAAAACGCCCTCGTCACCCCCATCAGGGTGCACTGCGTCCGGGGTTCGGGGGCCGCCCCCCGAGGGGCCCGTCCCGACCAAGTCTCGCCGCCAGCCGCCAGGGCTCGTGCAGAGGCCGGGTTATTGCTATGATACGTAGCTGCCCTCCTACGCCCCTTCGATCCCGGATTCGGTCCATGGGCTGCCTTCAAATGGCATGCGCGCGGGATTGCGAGGGCGCGACTCACTAAAAGTAGGACGAACGTATTCACGGCAGCCGCGCACTTTGATGAGCTCGGCGCCGACGGCTCGTATGGGCCGGTCTGGTGCAACCCGAAACTGTCATGGAAATCTGCTATGCCTCGTACAACTGCTCTATCTGATATCCGCAACATCGGCATCATCGCCCACGTCGATGCCGGCAAGACGACTACGACCGAGCGGATCCTGTACTACACGGGGCGCAAGCACACGATCATCGACATCCATGACACGAAAGATCTGAAGACGTCGACGACGACTGACTATCTCGAGCAGGAACAGAAACGCGGCATCACCATTCAGAGCGCCGCGGTGTCCGCTTTCTGGCGCGACAAGAAGATCAACCTGATCGACACCCCAGGGCACGTGGACTTCACGATTGAGGTCAACCGTTCCCTGCGCGTGCTCGACGGCGCCGTCGTGGTATTCGACGGCGTTGCAGGTGTGGAGCCCCAGTCCGAGACCAACTGGCGTCTCGCCGACAACTATGACGTTCCGCGCCTGTGCTACGTCAACAAAATGGACCGCAGCGGAGCCAATTTCCTGCGTTGCGTGGACATGATCAAGAACCGCCTCAATGCCCGGCCGCTGCCCGTGCAGCTGCCTATCGGCTCCGAGGACAATTTCAAGGGCATGATCGACCTGGTCGAAATGAAGGCCCTCGTCTGGGATTCGGACGACAAGGATGCCGAGTGGCAGGTCCTCGACATCACGCCGGACCTGGCCGACAAGCTGGACATCACCATGCCCTCCGACCGGAAGATCCTGTCGGAGATCAACAAGTACCGGACCGAGCTGATCGATACCTGCCTCGAGCAGGACGATGAGGCCATGGAAGCCTACCTCAACGACGGCACCGTCCCATCGGCCGACGTGTTGCGTAAGGCGTTGCGCAAGGGCACCATCACCTCAGCGTTCAACCCGGTGCTGTGCGGCTCCTCATACAAGAACAAAGGCGTCCAACAGGTGCTCGACGCGGTCGTCGATTACCTGCCGGCACCCACGGACGTTGCGGCCATCAAGACTGTGGATGCCGACGGCAACCCGGTCGGTGAGCGCAAGACCGCTGACGACGAGCCCTTCTCTGCACTGGCTTTCAAGGTCATCAACGACGCTTACGGCGCGCTGACCTTCGTCCGCGTGTACTCGGGCGTGCTGACCAAGGGCGCCTCGGTGCAGAACTCGACCCGCGGCAAGCGCGAAAAGATCGGCCGTATGGTCGAAATGTTCGCCAAGGAAGCTAACCCGATTGAAGAGGCGCGCGCGGGCGACATCATTGCGCTCGTGTCTCTTGCCGAGACCGAGACGGGTGACACGCTGTGCGACTCCGCCAATCCGGTGGTCCTGGAGCGCATGCGCTTCCCGGACCCGGTCATCAGCGTGTCGGTCAAATCGAAGGTCAAGGCCGAGCAGGAGAAGTTCAACACCGCCCTCGGCAAGATGGTTCGTGCCGATCCCTCGCTGCACCTGGAAACCGACCGTGAGACCGGCCAGACCATTCTGCGCGGCATGGGTGAGCTGCACCTGGAAGTGACACTTGACCGCATGCGCACCGAGTTTGGTGTCGAAGGCGTCATGGGTGAGCCGCAGGTGGCCTACCGCGAGACCATCACGAGAAAGATCCAGGAAAACTACACGCACAAGAAACAGACCGGTGGTTCGGGTCAGTTCGCGGAAGTCTGGATCGTCTTCGAGCCGCTGGAGCGCAGCAAGGGCTTCGAGTTCGTGGACGAGACCGTCGGTGGCTCAGTACCGCGCGAATTCGTACCGGCCGTGGAGAAGGGCCTGAAGATCCAGAAGGAAGACGGCGTCCTGGCGCACTTCCCGACGGTGGACTTCCGGGCAACGCTCATCGATGGCAGCTACCACGACGTCGATTCCAACGCGCTGACCTTCGAAATTGCGGCCAAGGCGGCCTTCCGCGAAGGACTCAAGAAGGCCGGCCCCATCCTGCTCGAGCCCGTCATGAAGGTCGAGACGGTGACCCCGCAGGACCACCTGGGAGATGTCATCGGCGACATCAATCGCCGCCGCGGCACGATCCAGGAGCAGATCGAGCGTGGAAACAACATCGCCGTCGTGGCCGTCGTGCCGTTGTCGGAGATGTTTGGTTACATCGGACAGTTGCGCAGCATGACCAGCGGCCGCGCTTCGTACACGATGGAGTTCTCGCACTACGAGCCTGTACCGAAGCAGGTTGCGGACGAGGTCATCGCCGAGGTGGCCAAGTTGAAGGCTGCGGCGAACGCCTGATGCTCACGTTGGGGTCACTCGGGGACGGGTGACCCCAACCGGCAGGGTGTCGATCCTGCTCATTTCAGCATCCTCGAATCCAGCCGGGTCGCGTAGATAGTCCACGACCATGTCGATGGCATCGTGGCCCCAGAACAGCTCGTCGCCGGCGACGAATGTCGGAACGCCGAACACACCGCGCGCGATCGCCCAATCCGTGTTCTTTCGCAGTGTCTGTTTGACGTCAGGGTCATGAAGCGCCGCCTGCACGTCAGCAATCCCCAGCTCCCGGGCGAGGTCTGCCAATACCACCGGGTCCGCTACGTCGCGTCCCTGACCAAACACGAAGTCGAATGCGGTTTCAACCGACCGCAGATCGCTCCCCGCCGCGACGACGAGCCGCAGGGCGTTCAGGGGATTGAACGGATGTGCCGGGGGCATCTTCAGAGTCACGCCCATCTTCCGCGCCCGCCAGACAACAAAACGGTAGGTGAAACGACGCTTGGAGGGTATCTCCGCGTTGCCGAGTTGACCGTGGTGGTTCAACAGACCGGCGAACAGCACCGGCACGAGCTCGACTTGCGTTCCGGCCGGCAACAGCGGCAGTTGCTTCAGGCTGAGGTACGAAAAGGGGGAGATCAGGTCGAACACCCACGAGATTTTCATAGGGATCCTTCGCGGCTCAAGCGATGCGAGGACCCCAGCTTACCTGAGCTGCAGGAATTCCTCGTACACCGCATGCAAGACCACGCGGATTGCCAACGGTATAAAGGCGCTCGCCGAAGGCGGGCCCCGTCGAGTGTCCGGACTATGCCTCGGGCCTGCGAATTCCCTACCCATTGCCGGAAGTCCTTTGCGGAGGTACTTTACGCCGCAAAGCGCATCTTCGTGGCGTTCCGGAAGCTTGGCTGAAAGCGTAGGACTCTCTCTTTGAAGTTGGCGGCATATCTGGGCGGGCTCCTTGGAATCGCCCTGCTAACTGCGCTCGTCGTCCATTCGGACGTCTCCGGACTGCTGCAAACCGCACTGCGGGGCGGGTGGCCCGTGTTGTTGCTCATTCCGTATCGCACCGTGTATTTCTTCTTCTACGCGGCGGGTTGGTACATTCTCCTGCGCCCATACGATCCCGCCCGGCAGGCGGGAATGAGTTATCTGCTGTGGGTCACCACCGTCAGAGAGGCGATTGACCGCCTGCTACCCGTTGCAAGTGTCGGCGGTGCCGTAGCGGGAGTTCGTTTGCTCGGCTGGCGTGGAGTACCCACAGCGTCCGCGGCCGCAACGGTCATCATCGAGATTCTGTTGACCTTGATCGCCTCGTGGTCATTCGCCGTCCTCGGGGTCGTGCTGTTGATGAGCGTCGATGCCGCAGCCACGGACTACCAACGCGTCATCCTCGCGTTGTTGCTGAGCGTGCCCATTCCGCTGGTCCTGGCCAGGATGTTAGGCAGTGGCTCGTTGTTTGGGCGACTGCAAAGTTTGATCGTTCGCTTCGCCGGTGTCCGGACCCCTCCCGCGGGTGCAGCAACACTCGACTCTGCGCTGCGCTCGAGCCTGCAGCACCGTAACAGCCTGGTGGCCGCCGGTGCCCTGCAGCTTGCAGCGTTGGCCAGCGGGTCGCTCGAGATCTGGTTTGCGTTACGATTGTTTGGGCACCCGGTCGGATTCGCCGCCGCGTTGATATTGGAAAGCATGATCCAGGCCTTCAGGCACGTGGCATTCATGGTCCCGGCGAGCCTGGGTGTGCAGGAGACGGTGCTCGTGGTATTCGGCCATATACTGGGTGTGGGCCCGGAAACCGCGATAGCCGTTTCCCTGGTCAAGCGTCTGCGCGAAGTGGTCTACGGAGTTGGCTCGCTGGTCAGCTGGCAATGGATGGAAGGCCGGCGGCTGCGGGCAACAGCGCAAAACGAGTCATGAGGCGCCAGGGCAAATTCCTCATCGTAACCGCTGATGATTTCGGGTTGCATGCAGCAGTCAATGCTGCCGTGTCGCAGGCGGCTCAAACGGGTGTGCTGACGGCCGCCAGCCTGATGGTCGGGGCACCCGCCGCAGCGGAGGCGGTCCGCCTGGCCCGCGAGTTGCCGCAGCTGCGTGTTGGCCTGCACCTGGTGTTGACGGATGGCTGGCCGGTACTTGCGCGGCGCGAAATTCCCGACCTGGTCGGGCAGGATGGGCTGTTTGCGGACAACATGGTGCGGGAGTCGTTTCGCTATTGCGCTTCGGCGCGCATGCGCAGGCAGCTGCGTGCCGAAATCCGCGCGCAGTTCGCGGCCTTCGCCCGTTCGGGGCTGCGGCTCGATCACGTCAACACTCACAAACACTTCCACCTGCACCCACTCATATTGGGCGACATATTGCGCATCGGGTGCGATTTCGGCATGGCGGCTGTGCGCGTGCCGGATGAGCCGCTGTGGTTTTCCCGCGCGCAGGGGCCTGGGCAGGGCCTCACCGCCCCTTTGCTGAGGCCCTGGCTCGGACTGATGCGGCGACGGCTGCGGCGCCGTGGCCTGACCTGCAACGATCGGGTATTTGGAATAGCCTGCAGCGGCGATCTGAATGAAGCGAGGCTGCTTGCCATTCTGGGCAAACTCCCTGAGGGTATCACGGAGGTCTACCTGCATCCGGCGACGCAGACGCGGGACCCACTCACTCCTTCAATGCAAACGTACCGACACGCCAATGAACTCGCAGCCTTGTTGAGCCCACGTGTAAGGGCGGCCGTGGATGCGAGCAACGCGATGTGTGGCGGGTACGCGGACCTGGCGCGCATCAGCCTCGCGGCTCCGGACTAGGCCCGGCGTCGGCTTGTCGCTGGCCAGCGCGGCGGAAGGTCCGCTCATGGCGGTCTCGATCCGCTAAATGACCTCGGCAGTTTCAGCGGTGAACAACGCTCCGGCCGCCTGGTGCCGCTCGAAGACATCGTTCGAAAGCGCCGTAACCGCATTCTGCGGCGCTCGCGCCAGCAGAGACCGGATGCGCTCACGCGATTGTGCGGCGAATTGCGCAGAAATGATTCCCTGCTGCTGCGCCGAGATCATCGCCTCCGCGAACCCGCGGCAGCGATCAGTGTCAGTCCAGTAAGCGCACACCATCATCAGGTCGGTGCCCGCGAGCAGCAATCTGACAGCGGCAGTCGGATCATCGAACATACGCGACACCGCGTGCATACCGATGTCATCCGACACGACGACGCCGTTGAATCCCAACTCGCCGCGCAACAGCTCCTGGCCAAACCTGCGCGATAGTGTCACAGGCTCCGCCGGGTCTATTTTTGGCAGCAGGAGATGACTCGTCATGAGCATCGGGATATCGGCCCCGATGGCAGCCCGAAACGGCTCGAGCTCGCGGGCGCGCAAGCCGGCGAGGTCCCGGTTGAGCACCGGGAGCTCGCGATGGGAGTCCGTGGCCGTATCGCCATGCCCGGGAAAGTGTTTGCCGCAGGCGAGCACGTTCTCAGCCTGCATGCTCGCCATGAATGCCAGGGCGGCCGCCGTCACCTGGCCGCTCGTCGTGCCCAAAGCCCGCGGTCCGATCACCGGATTGGCGGGGTTGCTGTGGATGTCGAGCACCGGGGCAAAGTTCAGATTCACGCCCAGGGAGGCCAGCTCCACTCCCATGGCCTGCCCCACGGCGCCCGCCTGGGCTGCCCACCGCGCCGCATAGGAGAATCGAGTAATGGGCGCCGGCGTGCGGCACACCCGCCCGCCTTCGTGATCGATGCCGATGAAGATCCGGTCCCGGCCAATGGTGGCCCGTACGTCCGCAATGAGCTTGCTGTGCACGTCAAGCCACTGCTCGTAAGGCTGGTCGTGCACAAAATTGCTCTTGAAGAGAACGACCCCGGCCGGGCGCAGGTCCGCGAGCAACGCGCGGTCGCGCTCGTGCAGGTGCGGCGTGGGTCGCAGCCCGATCAGAAAGTGATCCCCCGCCGCGCTGATGTCTGTCCTGCTCATGCAGTCGCGATCCTACTATAGACGGACGTAAACTCTAGCGATGAACCGCTTACTCGTTGGCTTAGGCGCCATCCTGATCCTGCTGGGCCTGGCATGGTCCTGGGTCAGAACGCTGCCGCTGTTCCGCCTGCCCGGCGATATCGTCATCGACCGGCCGGGCTTCAAGTTCTTCTTTCCGATCACGACCATGCTCCTGTTGAGTGTGGTCGTGTCGATTATCGCCTGGCTGTCACGCAAGTGACGCCGTAAGCGGCCGCCTGAGCGCGGCCGATGCCTCGGCATCAATATCCCGTAGCGATGGCCGTTGGATGCAGTCCCGAGGGGACTGTTGGAGTTGCCATGGGTGTCAGGGATCCATTGGGTCCGATCTTGAACTGCGAAATCGTGGCCGTGCCACGATTCGTCGCATAGAGGAAAGTACCAGTCGGGTCGATCGTCAAAGCGCTCACGGCAGGGCCTGCTGCAACAGTCGGAACCGGCATTGGAACGAGGGTGCCGATCCCGCCGATCAGGTACTGCGAGATCGTCGCATCGGTAGCATTGGCCACGTAGACATAGTGGCCCGTCGGATCCACGATGATGCTCACCGGCTTGGTACCTGATGCCACAGTTGAAGGCGACATCGGGAGCAGCGCGCCAGCAGCACTGATCGAGTACTGCCCAATCGTGTTGTCGCCCAGGTTCGCCACGTACAGGTACTGGCCGGCGGGATCGATGCTCATTGCATTGGGGCCGCTACCGCTTGCAACCGTGGGTGTAGTCATGGGAGTGAGCGAGCCATCCGCTGCAATGGAATACTGCGAGATCGTGCTGGGACCGGGTGGCGGCACGTAATCGTTGGCACCAAAGTCGGCCGCATAGGCGAAGCGGTTTTTGGGGTCCACCACCACGGCGGCCGGGCTGTTGCCACCCGGCACCTTCGGTGTAGTCATGGGGATCAGCGCACCGTCCAGACCAATCTTGTATTGCGAGATAGTGCTTTCGCCAAGGTTGGCGACATAGGCGAAGCGATCCGCGTGATCGATCGTCACGGCGTTCGGATTCTGGCCGGTGGGAACGGTACCGGACCCAATGGGGCTCAGTGTGCCGTCACTGCCGATTCTGTATTGGGAGACCGAGCTCGATGACCAATTGGAGACGTAGACGTATTCGCCCGTCGGCTCAACCGAGATGCTGAAGGGTTGCTGACCAGCGGGTACTGTCGGTGTACTCAACGGACTCAATGCGCCATCGCTGCCCACGACATACTGAGAGACCGAGTTGTCATCGAAGTTCGTGGCGTAGGCGTATATCGTCGCTGTCACCGTCATCTGCACTGGTGATGCAGACACGCCGCTGTACGAGGCGCTGATTTCAGAGGTGCCGAGCTTCTCCGCCGTCGCGAGACCACTCGGATTCGGCTGCGGGGCGAACGCGACTGTCGCCGTGTCCGAAGAGCTCCAAGTCACGTTCTTGGTCAGATCCTGCGTCGAAGCGTCGGTATAGGTGCCAATGGCCGAGAACTGCACCATGATTCCGACCGCGACGCTCGGTTTGTTTGGCGACACGACGATGGACACCAGGTTGGGTGGCCCGACCGTCAGAGCGTCATTTCCCGTTACACCGCTCAGTGTGGCACTGACCGTGCTCGATCCAGCTGCGTGCCCGGTTGCCAGCCCGGTTGTCGAGATTGTTGCTGTGCCTATAGCACTCGAGGCCCAGGTCACGGACTGTGAGACGTCCTTTTGAGTGCCGTCGCTGTACATAGCCGTGGCCGTGAATTGCACGGTGAGTCCCGCGGCCACAGTGGCATTTGCCGGCCCTACAGTGATGGACGAAACGGTCGGTGTCTGCCCGCCGCCGCCGCCGCCACCGCCACCGCCACCCCCGCCTCCGCCGCCTCCTCCGCCACCTCCGCCTCCGCCATCACCCCCGCCGCCCCCTCCGCACGCGCTGAGCAAACTCCCGACGACCACGAGGGTGATAGCCATGAGCACACGGGCCACACTCGAAACCCTCGAGCGTCCATCCATAGCAAGGCAACTGTTCATGAACAACGGCGCGTCTTCCCCAGCAGGTGTTGTCTAATGAGTAAACCAACTGCAGTGCAGCGCGGAACTGTGTACACCGGCGCTTATTAAAATTCTGAGAAGCCGGTCGCAACGAATCACGGATTAAGTTCACGCGCGCGCCGGGCGCTCGTGACCGGAGCTTGACATACCGGGACTTAGGTCCCGATAACATCAATCAGCGCAGATAGATTGGATTACCGATCAACACCAGGTGAGACTGGTCATCGCGCACATTGAGGCGGACCCAGTGACGCTTGCCGTCCGCTCGCCAAGGAAATACGAAAGACTGCGTGGTTGAAGCGACGCGCGAGTCTTTGAGTAAGGGTACACGCTGCCCGTCGAGAATGACCTCCACCTGGCCGCCGGCGACGCCACTCACGCTACCCTCGAAACGGACACGAGCGCCCCGGGATACTCGCAGGGCATCACCCATATGCGCAGTCTGCCCGTCCACACTCGCCACCAGATCGAGCGAACGATCGCGAGTACCCGCGACATCGATGAAGACGCGGCCACGCCGGATGGCAGCAACGATTCCAGCTTGCGACAACCTATCGGCATATATCACCGTGGTAGGTGTACCGATCGTGCCACTGAGCGCGTCGTGATTGTCACTGCCGCCCAGCCCCGTGAGCTGATAGCCCGCATCGAGCAGATGCTCCCAGAACTGCACCCCGGAGAAGGCAGTGTCCGCATCGAGCCCATTGACCACTTCGACCGCCTGCATGCGTCCATAGTCCAGACTCCCCCGGGGACTCCAGCCGCAACCCATGCATTGCTCGCCAGAAGGGCGTATCGGATGATTGACCGAGATCACCCCGCCAGCCTGCTCGATGTTTGCCAGCAAGGCATTCCAGTCGGGCACATCCGCGCTGCCCACTCGAAAGTCGAGTGTGGCAACACTGCCGAACAGATTCGCATGGCCCTGGAAGGTCGTGATCTCGCGCCCCGGCATCAGCAGCAGATCGTCGAAATACGGCTGCAACTCCCGCATCGCATCCGCGTGCGAAGTAGTGTTGTGATCGGTGATCGCGATGAAGTCCAGTCCCCGCTCACTGGCAGCCTTTGCAGTTAGGAATAGCGGACACGGAACGCGCTGCTGCCGGCGGCTCAGGCATGAGCCATCGCTGTGAGCCGTGTGCATGTGCAAGTCGCCCCGATACCAGCCCGGCGCCGCTCGCACAGTAGGCTCCGACCGTACGAGTGCCGCGCCATCGGTTCCAGCGTGCTCAAATCGAACACCAGCCGTGTACTCAGCTTTCGTATCGGGCCGAATGTTGGGAATCCCCAGCAGTAGATTCCACCTGCCCGGACGTATAGCCCCCGGCAAATACGAGGGCGTCGCGTCCGTAGCCGAAACCGTGAACGTACGCTTGTTGCCACCACTCCAGCCACGGAAGCCATCCTGGCCACGAAAGCCGTCCGGCCCGAGAAGACCCAGGTCAATTGTCGTACGCGCTTCCCGCGTCGTGTAGTCGAAATCGACCGTTATCCGGGTCGTTCCCGCGGGCACGTCGAATGGCACCAGCTGCCAGGTCTGATTGTCCTGACCGGTCAGCGATCCCCGCAGCACCACGTCGGGGACATTCCGGTCAATCTGACCCCCGGCGCAACTCGCGCCGGCGGCCAGAATTGCAACCAACAAAGCATTCACGTTTGCTTAGAACCGGTACATCAGCGACAGGCGGAAAGCACGCCCCAGAATCGGCCGCGCGATGAACGTATTCGCACCCGCGTCAAGATTCTGCAGTTCGCCGGCACGCGGATTGCCCTCCGTCAGCCCAAGAGAGTTCGTGACATTGTCGACATAACCGTACACGTCGAAATGATCCGTGATCGAGAACCGCGCACTCGCGTTCAGCACGTCATAGTGCGGCAGAACCACCGAGTTGGCCATGTCGACATAGCGGGCGCCTTCGTACTCCCAGGCAACCTGCAGCCGCAGCCGCTGGTCGAACAGATTGACACCGGGAACCACGCGCACGCTGGCCTTCGGAACCCGGATCAGCTGGTTACCGTCATAGTCTCGATAGACGGGCTTGCCACCGACATTGTCGGTGAAGCGCAGCCCGCTGTATTTCGGCTGCTCGAGCGTCGCATTGAAGGTGAGATCGAACCATTCGACCGGGTAGAAGCCGCCCTCGAGCTCGAGTCCGTAGGTCCGTGTGCTGGTGTAGCGCGGGTCCTGGTGCGGAGGCTCGCTGGTATTCAGGTTGAATACGTTATTGGTGTAGCCGACATTGTCGTACTTCGTCCAGAACGCGGTGGCGTACAGATTCGTCCACTCGTTCGCATACTTATAGCCGAGCTCGCCCAGGTCCATTGTCTGGATGATGGGCCGGTTTACCGTGGGACTCGTAGCCGACGGGGTGGCCGTGGTGTAAGTGCCGAGATTGGGCAGACGGAACGCCGGCGTATAGCGGGCAAACATCCCGGATCGATCCGAGAACTGGTAGTTGGCGCCCAGAGTCCAGCCCACCTTGCTGAAGGTCTCATCGAAATGCACGAACTGGCCCGTGCCGCCCAACATCTGCGAGAGAACCGGAACCGTCGAGGCGATCGTCTGGCGCATCTCATCGTTGGCGGTCAGGTGCTCCTGCTCCCAGCGTGCACCCGCATCGATTCGCAGCCGGTCGGTGACCTGCCACTCATCCGAGAGATAGAGGGCCGTGGTGGTCGACTGTCCCTTGTCGTTTGCCCATTCGTAACCGTAGTGATAGATGCCGTGATCGGTTGCAGTACCCACCACGTTTCCCGCCGCATCCACCGCCACCAGATCGAGCAACCGGGCATTGTCCTGCGTATCCAGCACGGCCGTAGATGAATAGCGGGTGAAGTCCATCGACACATTGGCGACATAGAACCCCAGAGTTGCATCGTGGGATTGGCCGCCCAGCTCGAATTTATGCATCAGGCGGGCATCGTTCATGAGTTCCCGCGTCGGGGCGTTGACGCTGCGCAGGCCGCCAACGGTGACGAGACCGTTGCCATTTTGGTTGAGCACGTCGTATACCGTGGCCGGCGAGTCCGTGTAGCGCAGTTGTAGCGCCGTCGCGCCTGGGTAGTTGCTGAGCAATCCGTTCGACCCCTTCAGAAAGGCGGCCGCACTCTGCAGCTGGTTCGGGAATACGCCGTTACGGACCGTACCGGTATCGTCATAGCGCAGGCGGTCGCTGAGAGTGTAGTGCTCGGCGACCTCGAACTCGAGATTCAACGTCGCCTGCGTGCGTTTTACCTGGGTCCCGATTGTGTTGTCGAAGAGGAAATCGCTTCCGGAGGCCGTCTTCATCCGGATGTATGCGGTTTCCGGGCCCGCGATCGTCCCGTAGTTACCATCAAATCCGGGCACCGCGCGAATCTTCCCGTCGGAGTAGGTCCGCATCGGAATACCGAGATCCAGCGCCACGGTGTCATCCAGGCGCTTGAGGTCGAAGGAGACCTTGCCTCCTTCGAAGTCGCGGGCGAGTGACACACGGAACTGGCCGCCGTTGTCCCCATGAAACCCTGGATCGCGAACACCGTCATCGTAGCGATAGAACCCGCCCAGGGAGAGTTTCCAGTCACCCAAAGGCGCGCCATACCACGCATCGATACGATTCAACCCGTAATCGCCCACGGTGTACTTGAGGAGTCCTGCGGCCTGATCGCTCACACGGCGCGGAATGTAGTTGACCGCGCCGGCGGGCGCGTTTGAGTAGAACACCGTCGAAGGGCCGCCACGTACAACTTCAATGCGGTCGATGGTTTCATCCAGGCGAAATGCCTGGTCGCCATTCAAATAGCCGAGCGCCGGATCGTGTTGGACCGGCATTCCGTCCTCGAGCAACGTGATCGACCCAAACCCATCCACCGGGATGCCGCGTGCGCGCACGTTGCCGCTCGCCTCGCCGCCGGAAGCTTCGACCCAGAAGCCTGGAACCGACTTGAGCGACTCTGTGACACTCGTCGGGCCCTGCAGGCGCAGCTTCTTCTGATCGATGGTCGTGACCGAGTAGCTCGTTTCTTCCTTTGTACGCTGCTCGACGCCGGCGCGGCCGGTCACAATGACTTCCTGAAAATCGGCCGCGCTCTGCGAATCAGCGCTCGCCGACGCCGAACTGCTACCGCGCGACGTGCTTCCAACTGTTGGACGTCCCGACTCGGACTTCTGCGCAGCCGCTGCTGCGCCAGCTGCCCGGCCAGAGGCCGAGTCGGTCGAAGCCGAATCGGCCGAGCTTCCGGGCCGGCGGATGATGACGGCATCGGGCTTCGGAAATTCGAAGGCCAGGCCACTGCCGGCGAGAAGCCGCCCGAGTGCCTGATTCTTGGTGAAAGTACCCTGCAGTCCGCCCGTCCTCAGCCCAGCGACATCGGACTCGGAGAACAGTAGTTGCAACCCCGCCTGCGCTGCGAATTCCTGCAGTGCCGGGCCCAGATTCTGCGCAGAGATATTGTAGGTGCGCGTCTGCGCATCGCTCGCGGCCGTTCCAGCCTGACCCAGCGCAGTCTGGCCGCCGCTGATGCACCCGATACCCAACAGAACCGAAGTTGCAACGGCGCCACGCCATTTCATGGTGTAACGCACGCGTCGCACGACTTCCATATTGATCATCGCATTCATTCCCAAAGAGGTTCGTGAGCCCTTTAGGACGAAATGCCTTCAGCCACCCACAACGTTGTCACCAAAGGTTCATGAAACGGATCGATAAGGTATCCTGCGTGCGAGTCACAAGGTCAACTACGTGTCGAGTGCTGATAACCTGGCGGCCGTCGTACCACCAGCGGCCATCTGCGGGTGCGATCCGGACGAGAGCTGCACCCATCGCCGTGGAGCCGAGCTGGAACGCATGGCGATCCGGTACTACGATCGCCTGGTCCGCTTCCTCAAGCGCCGCAGCCGCTCCACGGAGGATGCGGTGGATCTCGCCCAGGACACCTTCGCACGGCTGTCGTCAACTGATTTCCGGCAGATCAACAAACCAGAGTCTTTCTTGTTCACGACCGCACTGAACCTGCTGCGTGACCATGCTCGCTCCGCGCAGGCGCGGCATGCGGCATTCACCGTCCCTGTCGAAGAGACACAGCTTATTTGCCCCGCTCCCCAGGCCGAGCGGGTGCTCGATGGCGAGCAGCGCATGCGCGTAGTAGAAGCCGCGTTGCACGAACTCAGCCCCAAATGCCGGGCGGTCTTCGTGTTGTTTCATTTTGACGGTCTGTCGCAGCGGGACATTGCGGATCGGCTGCGCATTTCCGTCTCTATGGTGGAGAAGTATGTAAAGCAAGCCGTGAACCATTGCGAGCAGCGGCTCGCTGAGCTGAACATTGAGGCGGCCAACAACGGAGGTTGCGCACCTTGAAAACAACGCGGGACGAGTTGTCCATGGCATTGGAGGCGCTACGCGACCGCCCCATTGTGACTGAGAGCCGCGACTACGCGCGCCGATGGGCACGGACGCGGGCGCGTGTAGATTCCTTGCGCGGTATTGTATTCGGTCCAGCAGGAGCGATCGCCGCAGCTTGCGTGACCGCCTACATCGTATTTGGCTTGCCGGGCGTGGCGATCAATCGTGTTGCGAAGAACGTGATCGAGACGGGTATCGAGGAGACCCGTGTAGTAGCGCTCGAAGACGGCTCGCGGATAGTACTGGACCGGCGGTCCCGGTTGCGGATTGCCTTTACGGCTGCGGACCGCGATGTCGAGCTGCTCGACGGCCAGGCACACTTCGAGGTCGCGAAGGATGCCCACAGACCGTTTCGTGTCAGGACCGTATCGGCCGAAGTCGTGGCAGTTGGCACGATGTTCGACGTAGCAACTGTGCCAACGCGAACTACGGTGACACTCATAGAGGGCCGCGTGAACGTGCGCACTCTTTCCGGCACGAAGCAGCTGGAACCCAAGATCGAAGCTCTGGTGCCGGGTCAACAACTGGGAATCGCGAGCGACGGGCAATTCCTCCCCAAGCGGGTTGTGAAGATCGAAAACGTCACCGCATGGCAAAGGGGCACGATCATCCTCGACGACATGCCGCTTCCGGAAGCGCTGGCTGCAATGAATCGCTATTCGATGACGCAGATCCTCATCCGCGGCTCAGCCTTGCAATCCCGCCGCATCAGTGGCGTGTTTCGCATCGGTGATGTTGAAACGGAAGCCGCCGCCCTGGAGCGCTACTTCAATCTCCGGGAATCGTCTCGCTCGCAAGAAGAGCTCGTCCTGGAACACAACTGACCTGAGGCGATGGGGGGCCACCCCCCGGCTTCCCCCACATATGAAGACCTAATTCATATTTGCAAGGAAGACCTGGCCGACGGTAATCTTCTGTCTGAGCCACACGCTTGGTTGAGGGGGTCCCATGCAGTCCAGCGGCGCAGCCGCGGCTTCCGCCGCCCAGATAGCCTCTCGCAGCACGATCATCCCGTTTGCATTGATCGTGACCCTGTTTTTCCTATGGGGCCTGGCGAACAATCTCAACGACATCCTGATCACCCAGTTCAAGAAGGCTTTCACGCTGTCCGACTTTCAAGCCGGGCTCGTGCAGAGCGCCTTCTATCTCGGCTACTTCCTGCTGGCGCTGCCGGCAGCGATATTCATGCGCCACCGCGGCTATAAGGGCGCGGTCGTGCTGGGTCTCGTGCTCTACGCCTGCGGCGCGTTCCTGTTCTGGCCGGCAGCACAGCAGCATACCTATGGCCTGTTTCTGCTGGCGCTGTTCGTGATCGCAAGCGGACTCGCCTTCCTGGAGACTTCAGCCAATCCGTTCGTAACGGTCCTCGGACCCGCCGCGAGCGCGGCACGCCGGCTGAACCTCGCGCAAGCCTTCAATCCACTCGGCTCGATCACCGGCATCCTGATCGGTCAACGCTTCATCTTTTCTGGGGTCGAACACACGCCCGCCGAAATTGCAGCCATGACCGATGCAACGCGGACCGCTTACTTTGCGGGCGAGTCAGCTGCCGTGCAGCTGCCCTACCTGGTCATCGGCAGCATTGTGCTTTGTTGGGCCGTACTGATCCTCGCCACGCGCTTTCCCGAGTCGGCGCATCACACAGCCGACTCCGGAACCGGAGCCGCACATCTTGGCAACCTGCGGCGCAATCGGCGCTTCGTGCTCGCGGTGGTGGCGCAGTTCTTCTATGTGGGGGCGCAAGTTGGAATCTGGAGTTTCCTCATCCGCTACGTGCAGGCAACGATGCCCGGCACGCCGGAAAAAATGGCTGCGAATTTCCTGACAGCGTCCCTGGTGTCGTTCATGGTCGGCCGGTTCGCCGGTGTAGCGCTGATGCGCCGCTTCGCACCCACCCGGCTGTTGGCACTGTTCGCGATCATCAACGTGGTGCTATGTGCCGTTGCAGTCGCGATGCCAGGACACCTGGGTGCTTATGCCCTGGTTGCCAGCAGCTTCTTCATGTCGGTGATGTTCCCAACCATATTTGCGCTGGGGATCGATGGTCTCGGCGATGACGAGCGCAAGCTGGGCTCCGCGCTCATCGTGATGGCGATCATCGGGGGAGCCTTCCTACCCGCGGTGATGGGCGCGACCTCCGACCTCAGCGGCATACACGTGGCAATGAGCCTTCCCATGGTGTGCTTTGCCGTCGTACTTGCTTTCGCGACACTGAGCGCGGCGCAGGCGCGCCGCGCCGCCCTGGAGGCATGAACGATGGCTCGCTTGTTTTATGCCCTCGATCTGCAGGACGACCCGGCGCTGATCGCGCAGTACGAGCAATGGCATCAGGCCGGCCGGGTCTGGCCGGACATTCTGCAGTCTCTGCGCGCTGCCGGCATCGAGGAGGCGGAGATCTTTCGCACCGGCAATCGCCTCGTGCTCGTCCTGGATGTCGCCGCCGAGTTTGATCCTGCCGCCAAGGCCGCGGCCGACGCGGCGGACGCGCGCGTCCAAGCGTGGGAAACATTGATGTGGAAGTACCAAAAGGCGCTGCCATGGGCGCGGCCCGGCGAGAAATGGGTAGCGATGCAGCGTATTTTTTCTCTCAGCAATTCCCTGCAACACACGAATCCGCCCAAGTGAAGGATCACAGCTCACCATGAATGATCACAACTCCTCGAGCTTGACCCGCCGTAAATGGCTTGCCGCCGTCTCCACTCCTGCGATTGCGGCTGCCCTCACGCCGCTGAGCTCGTCCGCGGCCCAACCTGCCGCCCCGGCGACACAAGGCCTCGGCACGCGGGTCTACAACATCCGTGAATTTGGCGCGAAGGGAGACGGCAAGACCCTCGATACCCCGGCGCTGCAGGCAGCGATTGACGCGTGCACACGCGACGGCGGCGGCACTGTGTTAGTACCGTCAGGCACGTTCGTGATTGGTACGACCGAGCTGAAGAGCAATGTGACCCTGCATCTTGCAGCATCGGCAACCTTGCTTGGGAGTGGCAACGGTCAGGACTATCATGCGGTTGCAGCGATCCCGTTGAGCGGCGATTCGACACTCGGGGATGGCAACTGGGCGCTGCTCTTCGCCGTTGAGGCCAGGAACATTACGGTCGAAGGGTCGGGCACGATCGACGGCCAGGGACATTTATTCAATAGCCACACCCCGGATGGTAAGCCGCCGCCGGCTGGGATCTCCGGCGCACAGCGGCCCTATCACCTGCTGTTTCATCGGTGCCGGAACATAGTCGTACGCGACCTGGAACTGCTGCGCTGCGCGTTCCACAGCATTCGGGTGATCCAGAGCGAGCGGGTGCGGATGGAGGGTTTGTACATCCACAACCGCGTCAACTCGAACAACGACGGCTTTCATTTCATCAGCGCAAAGTACGTCACTGTGAGCAACTGCGTATTGCTCGTCCAGGACGATGCCTGTGCGTTGTTCGGCAGTTGTCAGTTCGTGACCGTGACCAATTGCGTCTTCAGCACGCGCTGGTCGGTTTTCCGGTTCGGCGGCGGCGACGTCAAGAACATTGCGGTGTCGAACTGCATCATCTACGAAACGTACGGTTGCCCGATCAAGGTGGGTGCCGGGCGGATGACGCTGGAGAATCTGTCGTTCTCAAACCTGATTTTGCAGGACGTCACCGGCCCCATCGGCGTCAATTTCAGTGGCCATAACCGGAACGACGACGGTGGCGCCGATGCCGTGCCCGCAGCATTTGTGCGGAATCTGTCGTTCAGCAACATCCGCGCGACCGTCGTCGCCGAGCCCACGAAGAGTTGGAAAGACATGGGACCGGACGTACATCCGTTTGCCGGCGAGCAACACAGCTGCCTCACCCTGAATGGCATGGGTGACGCTTGGATTGAGAACGTTACGTTAGACGACGTCCACGTGACGTATGCGGGTGGCGGCACGGCCGAACTGGCGGCCAAGCGGAATATTCCGCAGACGAGCCGGGAATACTTCGGCGTCTGGGGTGAGGAGCCTTTCGGGCCACCCTCTTACGGCCTTTTCGCGCGTAACGTCAAAGGACTGACACTGAACAATGTGCGCTTCACCGTAGTCACCCCCGACCTGCGTCCGGCTCTCGTGCTGGACAATGTGCAGGATGCCGCGATTCACGCCTTGAGCGTGCAGGGCAATCCGGCGGCTGAATCGGTGCTGCGCTTCACCAAGGTGAAGGATGCATTGATCAACGCACCGCGTGTACTGACCCCTGCGGCGGCATTTTTGCAGCTCGAGGGGGACGCGAACACGAACATCATTGTAGATGGCGGGGATTTGACCAAGACTACTTCGCCGGTTGCACTGAAAGCAGGCGCGACCCGCGCGGCGGTTAAAGTGCGGAGCTAGCGGCCTGGCGCGGGGGTCCGAATTGGCGCTGATTGCCGCTGGTGCAGCGTGACTATGTAGGGCAATCGCGCGAAAGTCGCGGCCTTTGCGCGGGCGGCAGGCCAGCGTTCTGGCTTGCCAAGCTCAAATATAAACTGCATATTTATATGCAAATAGAAGCGGCGCGCCGAATTTCTGGCAGCCCAGGAGTTCCCACCTATGAGTAGGCGCCTCGAGGGTAAACGCTGCCTGATCACCGCCGCCGGCGCCGGTATCGGCCGCGAAAGCGCACTTGCCTTCGCCCGCGAAGGGGCTGCCGTACTCGCGACAGACATAGATGCCGCCGCACTCGAAGCACTTACGCAGGAGAACGGCTCAATCCGTTCGCATGTGCTCAACGTGACCGACAACGCCGCAATCGATGCCCTGGTTGCAACGCATGGCCCGTTCGACGTGCTCTTCAACTGCGCAGGGTATGTACATGCTGGAACAATTCTGGACACCGATCTCGCCAGTTGGCGGCGGTCCTTCGCGATCAACGTCGATGCCATGTACTTCCTGTGCAGAGCCGTGCTCCCCGCCATGATCGAGCGCAAGCGCGGCAGCATCATCAACATGTCCTCCGTGGCATCCAGCCTGAAAGGCGTCGCCAACCGGTTCGCATATGGCGCGACCAAGGCTGCAGTCATCGGGCTCTCAAAGGCGATTGCCGCCGACTATGTGGCACATGGAGTGCGCTGCAATGCCATATGCCCCGGCACGGTGAAGACGCCGTCGCTCGCAGGGCGGGTGGCCGCACTTGGTGGCGATCAGGAAGCCGCGTGGAAAAGCTTTACCGACCGACAACCCATGGGGCGCCTTGGAACACCGGCAGAAATCGCTGCACTTGCCGTCTACCTTGCCTCCGACGAGTCGACATTTACCACCGGCAGCGTGCACGTCATTGACGGTGGGTGGCTGAATTGATGTGCAAGGGGATAGGTGAATGAAACTCGTACGTTTTGGAGAGCCTGGCCGCGAGAAGCCGGGCTTACTCGGTCCCGGCGGCGTGCTGCGCAGCCTCGAACATGTCGTTGCTGACATCGGCGGCGACGTGCTCAACGCAACGAGCCTGGCGAGGATCGCGGCGCTCGATCTGAATCAGCTGCCGCGAGTCGCCGATGTACCGCGATTCGGGCCGGCAGTCGCCGGCGTGGGCAAGATGATCTGCGTTGGACTCAACTATGCGGATCACGCCGCCGAATCCGGCATGGCCGTTCCCAACGAGCCGGTGCTTTTCATGAAAGCGACCACCGCGATCAGCGGTCCCAACGACCCTGTCGTGATACCTCGTGGCTCGGTAAAGACTGACTGGGAAGTGGAGCTCGGGGTCGTGATCGGTGACATCGCACGCGATGTTTCCGTGGCTGCCGCACTCGATCACGTTGCGGGATACCTCGTCGTCAATGACGTCTCCGAGCGCGAATTCCAACTCGAGCGCGGTGGACAGTGGGTCAAGGGTAAGAGTTGCGACACCTTTGCACCCATCGGCCCGTGGCTCGTCACGCGCGACGAAATCCCTGACCCGCAGAACCTGGCCATGTGGCTCGAAGTCGATGGGCACCGATATCAGAACGGCAGCACACGCACGATGGTGTTCGGCGTGGCGACTCTCGTGAGCTATATCAGCCGTTTCATGACCCTGATGCCCGGTGACATCCTCAGCACCGGCACCCCGCCCGGAGTCGGCCTGGGCCAGAAACCGCCTGTGTACCTCAAGCCAGGCTCAGTGATGGAGCTGGAAATCGAAGGACTCGGCCGTCAGCGCCAGGTGACGGCTGCAGCGCGAGGCAGTTCCTGATGCCTGTGATTACTGCGTTGGAAACCTACGACGTCCGTTTTCCAACTTCACGGCACCTCGACGGTTCCGACGCGATGAACCCCGATCCTGACTACTCGGCCGCGTATGTTGTGCTGAAAACCGATATCCCAGGGTTGTGCGGGCACGGTTTCGTCTTCACCATCGGCCGCGGGAACGACGTGCAGACCGCCGCACTCGCAGCGTTACGTTATCTCGTCGTCGGCGCCGATGTTGACAAGATAACGTCCGACCTCGGAGGGTTTGCGCGTAAACTGACTTACGACTCGCAATTGCGCTGGCTAGGACCCGAAAAAGGCGTCATGCACATGGCCATCGGCGCCGTGATCAATGCCGTTTGGGACATGGCGGCACGCCGCGCGGGTAAGCCGGTCTGGCGACTGATCGCCGACATGACTCCCGAACAGATCGTCGATCTCATCGACTTCCGCTATATCAGTGATGCACTGACACGCGATGAGGCGCTAACCCTTCTCAGGAACGCAGCACCGGGCCGCGCTGAACGCCTGGCGACCCTCACGACACGCGGATATCCCGCATACACCACTTCTCCTGGCTGGCTTGGTTACTCCGATGACAAGCTCGCGCGGCTTGCGTCTCAAGCGGCCGCGGATGGTTTTCGCGCCATCAAAATCAAAGTGGGGCTGAGTGTGGACGAGGACATTCGGCGCTGTCGGATTGCGCGCGAGACGATTGGACCGGACATTGGACTGGCGGTCGATGCAAACCAACGCTGGGATGTCGGAACTGCGATCACCTGGCTGCAGCAATTGCGGCAGTTCGACATTGCGTGGGCCGAGGAGCCTACCAGTCCTGATGACGTACTGGCGCACGCCACGATTCGCAGCAACGTTGCGCCGATCCCCATTTCCACCGGTGAGCACACGCACAACCGCGTGATGTTCAAGCAGCTCTTTCAGGCGAAGGCGGTGGATCTCATCCAGATTGATGCCGCGCGCGTGGGCGGCGTCAACGAAAATCTCGCGATCCTGTTGATGGCCGCGAAATTCGGTGTGCGTGTGTATCCGCACGCCGGTGGCGTCGGCTTGTGCGAGCTGGTGCAGCACCTGGCAATGGCGGACTACGTGGCCATCAGTGGGTCGATGGAGGATCGTGCGATCGAATTCGTCGATCATCTTCACGAGCACTTCGTCGACCCGATACGCCTGCGCGCCGGGCGTTATCTGCCGCCATCGGTGCCGGGTTTTTCAGCCGAGATGTACCCGCAATCCATCGAGCGGCATCTGTTCCCCGATGGCGCGGAGTGGCGGGCCATCCAACCGGCAGCGTGACGTCAGAAGCGTGCGGCGCGGCCGATCACCGCGGCGCACGCTATGTCGCCGCCTGATCATTCCTGGCCCAGCCCAACGCCCGCTGTCCCGGCAAATCCTCCAAATGCGGGATCACTGACGCTGTCCCGGCCGTTCTCGAGGTGCCCAGCCAGACGCCGCAGGAAGCCGGGATCTGCGTCGGTCGTTACTGACAGATCGTACCAACCGAAGCTCGATTTCAGCGGCCAGCGCTTCTCGATTGCCCGGCCCCGGGGCAACACATCCACCAGCGATCTGTCGTCGTAGGTGCTCGCGATCCTCACCCGGCAGGGAGTCCGTGCCTGGTTGGTGATACGCACGACGAGCGCATAGTCATCCACGTCGTAATGCACGCCCACGTCAAGATCAACTCCCGCGGTTCGCGAGGCCGTACCGCTGAAGTGCCGCAGATAACCGTTGGGTCCGAAAACCGCAAGATCATACTTGCCCTGGCTCTGGGCGAGACTCCACGAGTTGGAGAGCGACTTGCCACCTTCCACGGTGTAGGTCCAGGGACCTTCCGAGGTACTGCCGGAGCGCACCTGGAAACAAGCTCCGGCCCGGCCGGTATTCTTGAAGTCGATCCGGAACGCGCTGCCCGCGGCATTGGCCGTACCATCGACATGCAGCTCATACGGCAGCGCGCGGGCACGCCGCAATCCAGGCTCCTGGGCCGGCAGCGTCTGGTTCGTCGGCGGAACAGGAACGTAGTCCGGGTGCCTGTCGTGGTTGGTGGGGATATAAGTCGAGGTATCCGGAGCGAAGTATGGTCGAACACCTCGGAACAGACCCAGCCGCCCTTGCTCCAGGGCGAGACCACGATCATGGGTACCCGCACACCGAGGCCGTAGGGGCCGCGCGGATCATCAGTTGTGCCAGCAAAAATCTCATCGGCGGCGTCAACAGTTGAGGCACCTTCCGCCGCCGATCGCGGTGGCGTTGATGTTCGTTCCCCGGCGGGCCTTCTCATATAGAGGACTGCCGGGCACCGCGTTCTGGTATTGATGGAAATACAGCAGCGAGTTGTCACCGTAGTTGCCGATATAGGCATCGCCGGTCCAACCCCAAAAGCCGGCGGCGTCCAGTCCTTGACCACTATCCTGGTAAATCTTCCACGAGACGCCGGCTCGCTCCAACCGCTCCGGATATGTGGACCAGTCATACCGCGCCTCGGCGTTGTTGATGACCGGACCGCCGCCCCGGCCGTCATTGCCGACCCACCCTGTCCACATGTGGTACCGATTGGGATCGGTCGGGCCCAACAGCGAGCAGTGATAGCCGTCGCAGATCGTGAAGGCATCTGCCAGCGCATAGTGAAAAGGAATATCGCGCCGTGTCATGTACGCCATTGTGGAGCGCCCTTTGTTCGGCACCCACTGGTCGTATTTGCCACTGTTCCAGGCCGCGTGCGTGTCTGACCATCCGTGTGGGGTATCCTGCAGGAATTGCATGCCCAGGTTGTCCGCGGTCGGGTGAAATGGCAGCAAGTAGCCGCTGCCATCGGGCTGATACCACACGGGCCTTCCCGAGGGGAGGCTGACCGGTCGTGGGTCGCCGTAGCCGCGCACACCCCGCAGTGTGCCGAAATAATGATCGAACGCGCGGTTCTCCTGCATGAGAAACACAACGTGCTCTACATCCTTGATGGTGCCTGTGCAGCTGTGAGCGGGAACGGCAACCGCCCGCTCGATGCTCTTGGTCAGCGCTGAAGTGAGCGCAGCCCCGCTCATGAGACGCAGAAAAGCTCGGCGGTCGACGGGCACCATGACTTTGCTCCCAGCGCCCTTCGATGCTTGGCGCGCAATTGCTCAAGAAACCTTGCGCGGCAATGTGGACCAATGCCTTTGCAATCGCATGACAACTGCGTGTCGGTGTTATTCTCATACGGCCCCCGCTGGGGGTTCCCTCGCTAACCGCTCGGTCGCCACGCTTACTCGAGGCTCGCATACATGCCAATTCGCTCGGTCCTCTCCGCCTCGCTCCTGAGCCTGCTCGCATCTATCGGCAACTCGTCCGCCGCCGAGCGCTGGTTCGAGGAGTTGAAGGCAACCGCCACTCCCGCGCAGCTCTACACGTTTCTGTATGCACTACCGAAGGGCGGCGACCTGCACAACCACCTGGGCGGAGCAGCCCGGTCCGAATGGCTCTGGGCAGCCGCCCTCGCCCAGCAGGACAAGGGCTACACCTACTACACCAAGGTGCGCATCCAGAACTGCGCGGGCTATGGAACCAATGAGTACGGCCCCGACCCCTACCTGCTGTTGTTCAAGAACCTGCAGGGCTCGGACTACGAGAAACTCGATTCGTGTCAAAAGTCCGAATACAAGCGGTTGCAGGACCTCAACGACGCCGAGCGGGCCGCCTGGCTGAGCAGCCTGCGGCTCGACGCCCCGCACGAGGGCCGGGATGAGTTTTTCGAGGCGCAATGGCGGCGCATCGACGCCCTTCTGCAGAACCCGTACCTGGTCTGCGAAATCCTCTATCGCAACATGGACGCCTTCGGCAAGGAAGGCCTCGTCTACCTCGAGACACAGACGGAGCTCGACGGGCTGCGCAAACCAGACGGCTCTGACTTCTCAGCCGCTGAAGTCGCCACGCTCCTCAGGCAGGAGCTCGCGAGTCCGCGCGCCAGGGCGACCGGCGTCGAGGTGCGGTTCCAGTACGCGTTGCTGCGTTTTGGCCCGCATGCGGAGCAGCGCCTGAGGGACCTGTACGCCCTGGTGGATCAGTACCGTGATCTGTACGTCGGCATCAACATGGTCGGCCGGGAAGACAACGCCAAGGGCTACCCCCTGCGGTTTCTACCGGTACTGCGCGAACTGCGCAAAAAGTATCCCGACATCAACCTGTCCATCCACGCTGGCGAAATGGATGAGCCTGACTTCCACATCCGGGATACGCTGCTGCTTGGTGCCAAACGCATCGGACACGGAGTGAACCTCATCTCCGACCCCGAAACCATGGTGCTGATGCGCAACGGCCCCTACATGGTCGAGATCAACCTGATCAGCAATCTCGTGCTCGAATACGTTACGGACTTCTCTCAGCATCCGTTCCCGGAGTACCTGCGGGTAGGTATTCCAGTCGCCCTGTCCACGGATGACCGCGGCATGTGGGACTCGAACCTGACCGATGAGTATTTCGTGGCCGTGCACGAGTTCAACCTGTCCTGGGAGGAGATGGTGCAACTCGGCCGCAACTCGCTCAAATTCGCATTCCTGGACGAGCCCACCAAGCAACGCCTGCTGGCGACATACGAGAAACGCGTGCAGTCTTTCGCGCAGCAGTTCCAGAAAGGCCGCTGGTCATCACTGCACGAGGTCAAACCGGTGAGTTACCAGTTCATGTGCCATCACTTTCAAATTTGCCTGCAGTGAAAGACGCGAGTGCGGGGTGGGTGGCACGGCCTCCGCTCAAATCACCGGTCGGGCCCCCGCATCATCTCAGCCGCAAGCCGCCGTGCCTGGTGCAGCACTTGTGGCAACTGGACGGTCGTCAGAACCCCGCGGTCGACCACTCGTCGCCCATGTATGAAACTATAGTCCACCGCATCGATCTGACATAACACCAGGGCAGCCACGGGATCGTGCTCGGCGCCGGCAAGGGCCGGGCGATCGAGGTTGATGGCGATCAGGTCAGCAGACATCCCGGGAGCTATGCAACCAATGTCATCCCGCCCGAGCACCTGCGCACCCCCGAGTGTCGCGATCTCCAAAGCTTCCCGTGCGGTCATCGCTGCAGCGTCCAGCGCCAGTACACGTGCCAACAACAGCGCCTGACGTGCTTCATGAAACAGATTCGTCGCATCGTTCGAGGCAGCTCCATCTGTTCCAAGCCCGACTGGGACGCCGGCTTTGCGCAGCTTGCTCACCGGGGCAATGCCACTCGCCAACCGCATATTGCTGCACGGACAATGCGCGGCCCCGGTGCCGGTACTGGCAAACTTTTCGATCGACAGGTCATTGAGCCACACGCAATGCGCGTGCCAAACATCCCTCCCCAGCCAGCCCAACGACTCGGCATAGTCGCCCGGAGTCAGGCCAAATTTGGCCAGACTGTAGTCAACGTCAGCTCTATTCTCGGCCAGATGGGTGTGCAGCCGCACCCCCGGATAGCTCCGCGCCAAATCCGCGGAGACGCGCATCAGGTCGCGAGACACCGAGAACGGCGAGCACGGAGCCAGGGTGATGCGAGTCATCGCATGCCGAGAATTGTCGTGGAACGTCTCGATGACACGCTGGCTGTCGCGGAGGATGTCGGCCTCGTTCTCCACGAGCGCATCCGGAGGCAGACCACCCAGACTCTCCCCGACACTCATGCTGCCGCGGCTCGCATGGAATCGCAGCCCAACCTCCTGCACGGCGCGAAGTTCCTCGTCGAGAGTCACGTCATTGGGGAAAATGTACAGGTGATCGCTTGCCGTCGTGCATCCGGAAAGTATCAACTCGGCGGCGCATAACTGCGCGCTGGCGTAGACCCCTGCAGACGTCAGCCGGGACCAGATCGGATACAGCTGCTTCAACCACGTAAACAGATCCGCATTCTGCGCAGCCGGGATCGCCCGGGTCAGCGTCTGATAGAAGTGATGATGCGTGTTTACGAGGCCAGGCAGTACCAAATGTCTGCTCTTGAGATCGAGCACCTGGTCAGCGCTGGCCGGCAAGTCAACCGTCTTACCCACTCGCTCGATGACATGATCGCGTATCAGAACCGCGGCATCCCGCAGCTCCTCGCGGACACCGTTCATCGTGACTAAAGTATGAATGTTCTTGAGGAGCAACGTTGTCATTGACGCTCTCCCGGCAGCACCATGTTGAGGACCAAGGCGCACAGGCCGCCGGTTGCGATACCCGAGGACAGGGTATTCCTGAGCAATGGTGGCAGCGCCTGGAGTAGCTCCGGGACGAAAGTAACGCCAAGTCCGAGGCCCAAAGATATGGCGAGAATGATGGAGTTGCGCCGATTCATCGTTACCCGCGCGAGAATACGAACCCCGGATGCCGCGACCATGCCAAACATGATGAGCGTAGCAGCGCCCAACGCCGCTGGCGGCAGCGCCTGAACGACGATGCCCACGGCCGGTAGCAGTCCCAGTACCATCAACATGGCACCGATAAAGATACCCACGTATCGGCTCGCGACACCGGTGAGCTGTATGACCCCATTGTTCTGCGCAAAGGTTGTGCTCGGAAACGAATTCAGACAAGCGCCTACGGCGCAGTTGATACCATCAGCCAGCAAACCGCCCTCCAGGCGCCTGAAATAGCTCGGGCCCGAGATTGGCTGCCCGGTCAAGGCCGACGTCGCCGTGAGATCACCGATCGATTCCATCACGGTGATGACGTACATGATGGCGAACGGCACAAAGGCTGAGTACTCGAATCGAAATCCGTACCGAAACGGTATCGGCACGGTCACCACTGGCAATCCATGGATGGCATTCAGGTCGATGATCCCCAGCAGTGCCCCTGCGCCATAGCCCACAGCCAGCCCCAGCACGACCGACAGCATCCGCAGATACCGCGATGCGCAGTTGTTGAATATCAGAATGGCGATGATCACGAGGAACGCCAGCCCGAGATTCTGCAGACTTGCGAACGTACCGCTGGCTTTGGCAGCGAACCCGCCGCCCACATTCATTGCACCCACCTGCAGCAGCGTCAGCCCTATCAGGGTGACCACCGTCCCGGTGACGATAGGTGTGATGATTACGCTTGCGCGGCGAATGCAGCGGCTCGCAGCGATTACCACAAAAGCACCGGCAAAACACAGCCCAAAGACACTGCCCAGGGCCTGCTGGGCTGTTGCGCCACCTGCCATTACGGCACCGGCAGTCGTGATGATCGGCGCAATGAAGGTAAAGCTCGTACCTTGAATGCTCAGCAGCCCGGAGCCGATGGGCCCCAGGCGGCTGGTTTGCAGGATTGTCGCCGCACCGGAGACAAACAACGACATGCTGACCAGGTAGGCCGTGTCGTCCGCGCCGAACTTGAGTGCGCCGGCCACAATCAGCGGCGGCGTGATGATTCCCACGAAGACCGCCAGAACGTGCTGAAGCGCGACAAACAGCGTCTCGCGCAGAGGCGGCCGTTCATCGAGGCCATAGATGAGATCCGCACTCGCCGCCGTGGCGCTCGACTGCTCGACGGTCAAGTGGGATCGGTCTCCGCGCGTCGCGCGATCACTTCGGCAACGGCGGTGTCTGGCCGCGGTAGGCTGGCCATTTCTTCAGGAGCTCCTCCACCACGGCCGAACCCACACGGTAGGCCGACTCGACGGAGGCGTCGAGGCCTGAGTAGCCCTCGTTCTCCTTCTGCATGTTCTCGGCCGCGGTCACGCCTGGAGGCGGCATGGAATAGTTGCTGGCAGTGCGCAGGACCAGCACTCGATCCTTGTTGACCTTGCCCGCGGCGCCCAGGTAATTCAGTGCGAGCAGCGTGCCAGTGTCCTCCATGGCAGTCGTAACGAAGTTGCCTTCCCCGTGAGTCCAGTAGCTCAGCCAGTGATTCGCCCACTCGTTGAGCAGCTTTCCGTGCCAGAACGTCATGGAAGCGAGATTGTCCCCTTTTAGCACGAATGGGGGCTTCTGGGCGTTGGGATACCCTTTGTAGCGGGCCCGGGAGCGCTGCAGGTGCGGGCTGTCGCCCAGATCGATGTTGCGCGTCAACTGATAGGCCCACTCAACGAACGCGGGCTTGAGATGGAATACCTGCCCTTCGGGCGGCTTTGCGTCCGGATCAAACGGACGCTTGGAATCCAGGGGGAAATATCCAGTCGGCCAGTCCGGAGGAATCTCGCGAGCATCGATCTCATGCGCAAGGTCCCCATCGACAACATACTGCGCCCACGCCGCCGAACCGATCGAAGCATCTTCCGGATCGACGCCCGCGATGCCCGCCACCAACCAGTAGGCGTGCGAGAAGTCGAACCGGGGATCCATCCCCAGCTCCATCACCGCGGTCGCCGAGTTCGCGGTACCCATCCCGGTCACCATGCCCAGCACGCCCGTTTTGTCATTCAAGAACAAGTCGTGGTGATGGGCAAACGGCAGGCGGGTATCCAGCTTCTGGCGCGCCTTCCAGAGTTGAAACTCGCCGGCCGTGTCACCGGCATCGGCGCCGATCTCGAACATCGTCACGACGACGACCCTTATCTCAATCGGCTTGGCCTCGATCGGCGGGGCGGCGTGCGCCGCGTGTGCGAGCGCAAGCCATGCAGCCGCCAGCAGGCTCAGGAACCGCGATACAACCGGCTTGGACATCAGAATTTATACCCTGCGGACACGAGGTAGTTGCGCGGCAGCTCCGGAAGCACGACCGACGATCCGAACAGATCGGGGAAGTTGGATCGGAAGTAGCGCTCGTTGGTCAGGTTCTTGCCTTCGACACCGAGCTTCCAGTGCGCATTCTCGTAGTGAAAGCCGGCGTTCAGCAGCGTGTAGGCGGGCAGTTTAACCACCTTCGAGAATCCGGACCACGCCGAGTCAACGTGAGTCACGCCAATACTGCCGGTGATTCCATTGAGCGCCCCATTCATCCAGCCGCCAACGACATCATCCAAGCTGAAAATGCCGTAGACACTGTACACGTTCTCGGGAATGCCGGCCTTGCGTGCCGCGGTATCGTTGGGAGCCAGAGCGATACTGCCCACCGCGCCTCCATACATCAAAGACGGATCCACCCCTTGCAGGTCGCCGGCGCCCACAAAGGCAAACTGGCCACCCTTCTCGGCCGTCACGTTGATCACCTTCAGGTTGGTATAGGCGCCCGTGAGCGTGATGGTCGGATTCACCACCCAGCGCGCTTCGAACTCGTAGCCGGTGGATTTGGTGCTGTTGTTGCTCACCTCGTCCTGGGCATTGAAGTCCACGCGCTGCTGGTCGAAATAATCGAACGCGGCGTACAGATGGCCATCGAGAAAGCTGCCCTTCACGCCATACTCATTCAACCTCGAGGGGGCGACGTAGGTACGGTCTCTCACCAGGAACGGCTCGACTTGTCCACCCTCCCCGGTCGTAAGCGTTGCCTGGCGGGCAATCGTCACATAGGGGCGCAAGCCCAATGGCAGTTGGTAGGACAGACTTGCCGACCATGAGCCCTTGGAGGTGCTGTCACGCGCCTGCAGACCCGTATCCGTGAGTGCATCCGGCCTCGAGTACGAGGCAATGTGGATATAGTCGTAACGCGCACCACCGAGGAAATTCAGTTTGTCGAAAAACGTCACGTCCATCAGGTACGCGAGCGACGAGTCCGTATAAGCACCCTTCGCGTGATCCGAATATGGGTCCTGGCCCCGCGTGGCAAGCGATCTGAGGTCTATGGGCGAGCTCGGCTGCGTGATGTCACGGCGGTCGAAGAACTCCCCGAAGAAATCGTCGCCCGTATCGAAGTCCTGGTGCCGAATCTGCGGCCCGACCTGGAAGTTAGCCTTGATGTTCTCGCCCAATGTCGTTCCATACGTCAGGGTGAGCTGGTCCTCGAAGGCCCACGTATGCGCAACCTGTGAAAACCCATAGGCGTTCTCGTTGAGGTTGTTCAGCTGCTCGTAGAAGCTTTTGTTCACGAGCTTGGTGCCCTCGGCAGGCTCGTAGATCATGTCGAAATACAGTGTGGTGACGCCATCGGTGAGCTTGTCGCCCTGAGCTACGAGCACCTGGCTGCCGCTGATATGCGTCGTCCCCGGATTCACCAAGTGCAGATAGGGGTTCGACAAGGCCCCTTGAATCTGCGCCGCGGGCGTGCCGGCAGGGTTGAAGATGAAATTGTCGCTTGTCCCCAGGTGGGCGGTGCCCGCCTCTGCCAGGTCCACCCGGCCATTGCCGTTGGTATCCACCGAGGGTGGGCTGCCCGTTATGTAGGTGCCATGATCAATCAGCGCCTGAGTCAGCCGGTTCCAGCCAGCGACCTGGTTGCCATTGAAATCCTGGTACATGCCGCCCGCCTCGGTACGGAAATGATCGGTGAAATCGATGTTGTACGAGGCTTGGAAGATGCTTTGCCGTGTGGCGCTGTTCTGATAGTAGCTGCCCGAATTTTCGAACTGGCTGTACACATAAAAGCCGGAGGGCTTGCCGAACGTCGTTGCCGGGCCGCCGACCTCCGCGTGCAGGGTCTTCTCGTCCCAGCTGCCGGTTGTGAATCCAATCTCGCCCTTTGCCTCCTTCATGTACGCGCCGGTTTCAGCGCGCGCGGATTTGGGCTCGAAGTTGAGGTAGCCGCCCACCTTCGATGGGCCATAAATCGGCGACGCCGGCCCGCGCACCACATCGATGCGGTCGCTGGCGGCGATCGCCTGCGGATAGTTGCCGGGATTCTCGATTCTGCGGACGCCGCGGAAGTAGTTCTCGCCGGCGGTACCGCGGATGTCCAGCGATCCGGCGACGCCGAAGAACGACTGCGTGAAAGAACCGGGCGTCAACGCGACGAGATCGTCGATGGCTGTAATGTTGACGCGATCGAGCATCTCGTTGCTGATGGAAGTCAAGGCACGCGGTGTCTCGATGATGTTCTTGCCGAAGCCGAATACGGACTCGTTCGCTTCTGTCGGCAAAACCTTCAGTTTGTCCGCGCTGACCTGTACCGTCTCCAGGCTGTTTGCATCGCTTGTCGCGTCCGCCACCGCCGCGCCTTCAGCTGCAGACAGCAGTTGGGGCGCACCGCCTGCCGCACCCAGAATCAAAAAGCAAACCGTACGATAGCCGAGCGCGGCCAATGGACCCTTCATTCTTATCCTCCCCAAGTGCGAAATAGTGCGACGGACGCTGTATGGGCCGGATCGCCTCCATCGATCACAACCTTGGGGGCAGCAGGGTGCAAAAATCGTGCACGCCACACTGAAGCGCACCTGCGGGCGCCAGCGCGCATCGAGGCGAAGCGCGCCGACGCCGTTCAGAAAACGTCGTATGTGGCTAATGCAACTGTAATTTCTTGTTCAATGACTGGCGCGGGGGCGACCCGAGCTTGCTCCGCCGCTGTGCGCTCGCGGACCGCGGCCGCTCGCGCACCCGGCAATGGTGCTTCGCTGCTACGCACCAAAGTTGTACGCAGAGTGCCCCCTTTTTGTACACAATCGGCTGGGGGGCCGGCGGCGAACAGTCGGCCGCGGCGTGCTCATCTTCAGCTATCGCGGTCCATTGCGAACAGGATGGAGACCAGGGGAATTGATTTGTCAGGATGGTCGGGGTCTTTGCCAATGCTTCCTTGATAGACCCCGTGGCCACAGAAGGCCCTGCCGGGCCTGTTGGGTTTCTGGAGCGCGGTCACCTTGCTGCCCTCCGCGGCCTGCTCCTGTTTCTGCACGAAGTTCTGCATCTCCACAGCCTGCACCACCGTTCCGTCTCGCATACGCACATGCCACCCCACCGCACCTTCGCCCAAATTGCTCCCCCGCTCAATCTTCCCGGTAATGAATACCTCGGAGTCCTTACTCAGATCATCGGGAACACCTGACGTCAGATACACAAGCTTCTTGTGGAACAGGCCGCCTGCAACGTTGGGTGGCCGATTCCAACGCATGGCGAGCTCAAAGTCATCGCAGGTTTTGGCCTCCTCGAAGCGCGCATACAGCTTGCGGCCTTTGGTACCCGTGTCAGACGAGGACATGTAGCTGATCTTCTGCAACTCTTGTGCGGAGGGTGCACCGTCAGACTCTGGTGTCCCGCTCCCAATACCCAGCTGATCGCAGCCGCATGTCAGGCTGACCAGCAGGATGGCTGAACCAATTCTGAACGACAGACTGTGTTTCATGACTGCGAACCAACCCCGTGACTCTCAAGCAGTAACAAAGCCGAGGCCGGGCCATGGTTCCGCGGCGGATCGAGAAACCGCCAGCGCGGCCTTCAGCGTGGCCACGCTCGGTGCGATGCGTATGCTCAGTTTTGCGCGCTCAGTTGCTCCACGAGCGCATCTGTAATCTTTCCGGTTTGAGCGGCGCCAATGGACTGCTGAAATGCGGCGATGGCTCGCCGGGTCGCATTCCCCGCAAAGCCGTCGATCGCACCCGGCGTGAAGCCTCGGTAGGTCAGGTAAACCTGGACGGCGCGGACCGTCGGATCGGGATTGTCACCGTCTGCGTAACGCTGGAAGAAGTGCTCGAGCAGACCATCATAGTTGTTGGCAGCGAAGTTGGGACCATTGTACCGCCGGGCAAAGCCGGGCCAGTCATGCGCTTTCAGCGTGCCGATCAGCTTCTGCGTGTCCATGAAAGCAACCATGGCGCGCAGTTGGTTGTCTTCGGAAGACACCATGGACTTCACCATGGTGTCGACGTCGGTGAAACCCGCGGGCTGGAAGTTCTCCCCCATGACCTGACCGAGCCCCCAGGATGCGCTTTTCAGCGCCGCGGGACGATCGAGCTGGATGGCCGCGTTCAGCCGGTCAAACTGGTGTGAGCCTGCAGGGCCGTAGCCGCCGGCCGTGCGCTGACTGATGTCAGGATCATCTTCATCGAAGCGGCCCGCGGTGAGGCGGCTGAAGATGTGCCGCTCAAACAGGACCTTGGGGCGCCGGTCGCGCAAATACCCGCAACCGCTGGTCTCAACCGACAGAACCGACCAGATCTCGGCGGGTGCAAGATCTGCTGATTGGAGGATGTCCCGCAATCCGTTGTCGGTGAGCGGGGTTCCAGACCCGATGAATTCCGTCATGCATGCTCCTTGCGCGGTGTGGTTCAGCGCGACTTGCGCTGTCAATGGCTGGCGGGGTGTGCAGCCGGGGTCTGATCAATGCCCTTGGCACCGAGATACCCCGCATGACTCACACCCATGAGCGCCAGCAATCCATCCTGAAGCACCGGCAAGCGGATACCCGGCAGATCGAGATCACCGTACGCAATGAGCTGAAACAGCTGTGTCCCGTACGCTATGGCGACAATCACGGTGAAGAAAAACAACTGCAGCTTTGCGACGTCGACGAGTTGGGCGTTGGCGAGCTCGTCACCCTGAAACATGTCGGTAATGCGCGCAAAAGCGATGCTGCTGTTGCCGTAGAGGATGCCCTCACGATTGCGGTCGACCTCGGCTGGACGCTCCTTGAATCGCCTGGCTGTTCTCTCCACCAGCTCGGTCTTGCGTTCCGGCTCCTTGCTTTTTTTGTTGGTGTTCAGAAGCGGCGTACCCACAAAGGATGCGGTACTGATTCCCAGCAATGCCCAGATCTGCCAGTCGATCCCGATGGCGAGCGGCTGAGCAACCGCCCCGCTGTGGATGCGCTCGAGGGCCAGGACGAAGAAGCCCGAAACGATCAACCCGGTCCATACTACGAGTTGAAAGCGCGACAGACTCATCAACTTGCGCTCATTGATGAGAATCCCCAGTGTGCGGCCGGTGATCGCCTTGCCGGTGATCAGGAAGAAGACCGCGATGAGTGCGAGCACGGCCAGCCAGTTGGTTCCCGCCGGCAGGTACCAACCGGCGAGCGCAATGCCTACCGTAAGTAGGATCAGGACGGCTGCGGTCGCGGCCGGGGCTGTTTCGGCCATGGTCGGCAGGTCCGGCGGAATGGGTTCCGCATGCACGAGGCCTTGCACGGAGCTTTGCGTTTCGCCTTGCGTCTCGCTTTGCGCCTCGCCACGCTCGACGGTCACCTTGACCTCCGGCCGTGGGCTCAGGGGAATGCCGGGTGGCGCGGTATTGGGTACGGCCTGTTCCTGCGCTGCCATCGTCGCTCTCCTGTTCGATCGGTTTCTCGAGTGGGTACTTTGCCGCGTGCATGTCAACTGCCTCACTCCGAGGGTGCGGTCTCCCCGCGGATCAGCTCACCAATGCTCGCTGCCAGCTTCTGGTCCTCTATTACGAAAAACAGGCCGCCGCGGCCGTTCTGACTGCGGGCACATTCCTTCGGATTCCCGCTGATGGCACCCTGCTGATTGAGATCGCCAAAGATCGCGAGATTGGTGCCATTGGTTGACACACCGATCTTGGCGTGATTGCCGTCCGCCGACGGCCCCGCTTTCAAAGCTATGGGCGTCCCGTTCCATTTGCCGCTGGTTGCAATCTGAACGCCCGCAGGAGCGGCGAGCCCATTATCCCAACAGTCGATGCTCGAACTTGCGGTGGTCGTCGGGATTTCCGGGCGAGTCCACCACGTCGCGCTTCTCAGAGGCACGCCGCCAAGAAGCGACGACAGCAGCTGCCAAGGCGGAACATGCAGTGCGGAGGGCTTCGAGACGACCCGAACATGGCTCGAGAGCTGTTCGATCGTCGCCGTCGTGCTGTTTGATTTTCGTCCGAGCTTGGCCACCAGCGCCTGCACATCGGCCGGTCCACCACTGTTGACGATCTGGGGGTTGCCGGGATCGGTGACGACACTGGCGTTGCCGAGCGCCTGCAAGAGCTTCAGCAGGTCTTCATGTGTCAGACTCAGCGCGAAAAAGTGCTGACTGAACTTGACGTTGTTATTGAGAACACACCCGAGGGTGTTGTCACCTTGAGTACGTGGATGAGCGCTGCTGCCCGCCCCTGGCCAGGACGGAGTCGTAACCTGCAGCACCAGGCCGCTACCCGCATCATTCCACACCAGCATGCCCTTGGAATGACCCCACGGTGACGGACATGAATCGCCACTGCAATTTTCCAGCTCGGGGTCCTGGTAGAACTGATCGTTCCAAACGACATAGTGAAAACTGCCGTGATAAATCTCGTCGAACGTCGCACCAACGGGGTCCGCGGTAGTGTCCCCGGAGCAGCCTTCGCCCTGTTTGAGCTCCGGATGTTCGTTGCTGGCGAAGATGTACTGCTGGCTGAAATTCGTGTAATGCTGGACGTCTCCACCGAACGGACAGGCGCGCACCGCGTGAGCGGCGCAGCCCGGAAATTTACCTGCATTGAGTTTGAAGACAAACCACCACTGCACGGGCTGTCCGGCAGCAACCACTGGTGCGGGCTCGTCCGCGTGTGCCGCACTCGCCAGAGCAACGGCAATGGCAACCAGGAGAAGGCCGATACAGTAAACGAGCGGCGCCGCGCGTGACTGCTGGCGCTTATTGGCGAATAGTTTCATGTGCAACCCCCTGACGCGGGCCTCTGTTGCGTCCTGTCATCCTTGGGCCCTTCTGCATTGATCTGTGTACAGCCTCCCGCTTATCGCAACTGGGCCCTTATCCGAAGCCAACGCCGCCGCCGTGCGCGTGAGATAAATGCCTGGCTGCAGACAGAGTCTCACCAAGAACTGCAAAGAATTTCGGGCATCCTCTCTGCAACAATCTCTTCAGGGAACGACTTACATATGCACCCGCTTCGATCCTGGTTGCTCATTGCGATCGCGATAACCTTTGCTCCCTCAGCGTTCGCCTGGGGTCCCGACGGACATCGCACCGTAGCCACGTTGGCACAGAAACTGATTGCAGGGTCCAACGCGGCGACACAGGTGCAGGCGCTTCTGGGCAATTTCAGCCTGGCCGATGTCGCCGTCTGGGCGGACTGTGCCAAGGGTGTGAATCAGACAACCTTCAAATACGAGCATCCCGGGAGGTATCCCGAGTGCAAGATCTTCGAGACTGCCGAGGGCGAAGCGGCGATGGAGGATTTCGTGCGCCGCAATGCCACCAATTGCCCGCTCAAACCGGGCGAGGAGATCTGCCACAAGCAGTACCACTACGCGGACGTGGCCATCCAGCACCAAACCTACCGGTCCGGGTTCGAGGGTACCCGTGACGATGACATCGTTGCCGCCGTTACTGCAATGACCCATGTGCTCAAAGGGGACCCGGCCCCCGCTCCCTTCGACATCAAGGACAAGGCGGAGGCGCTGCGGCTGCTGGTGCACTATGTTGGTGATCTGCACCAACCCTTGCACGTGGGGGCGATCTATCTCGATGCGCAGGGCAACGAGGTGAATCCCGATACAGGCACGTTTGATCCCAACACGGCCACGCGCGGCGGCAACAGCATCAGCGTGAAGTCATCGAAGGCGAATCTGCACGCAACATGGGATGCCGTACCTGCCTTGCTGACACCATCGCACGTGAAAACGGCATGGGTGAGCGCGGCGCGTGCGATTCCCTCCACGACGGGTTCTGATTTCAACTGGCCCAGGCGGTGGGGCTCCGAGTCCGTGACGCAAGCCAACCTCGCCCTGTCCAGCCTCAATTACGGCCCGAAAACGGGAACGCATTGGACGGTGGCCCTGCCTGCGAGCTACAGCACCCAAATGAAGTCGATCAAGAAGACGCAATTGACGCGCGGTGGTGCCCGATTGGCGCAGCTGCTTCAGGACATCTGGCCATAACGCCTGGACACAAGCTCAGCCGCGAAAAATCGCCGCTCGCCGCGCTTCATCCCATCTCCAGCCCGGCACGCCGGGTTGGATGCGCACTCCGCCGACCCACCGCGGCGGCGGCAGCAGTGAATGCCAATCCAGTCCACCACTGAGAACGGCGCGACCCGCATCCGTAATGGCGAGCCGCTGCAGAAACCAACGCGCTCCCGGTGCGGGAGGCGTGCGGACGAGAACGGGATCGGTGACCTTGAGCATCTCATTGACCACGTGAAGCAGCCCTAGATCGGGGATCCACGGGAGCGGCTCTCGCCCTTCCGCCATCATCAGGAACACTCGATTCAGCGTAGCGCTGCCCTGCGAAAGGATCTGGAGCACGAGATGCTCCGTGAGACTCAGTCCATTCTCGATGGATGGCAGCTCACGCAGATGCCGATGCAACGCAGGCGCCATGATGGGCAGCGCGGGCGTTCCAGACCGCGCGAGCGCACCAAGACGCTCCGGGCTGTCCGAGTTGAGAGCAATCCACGCGTCGTTGCCCAATGAGAGCTGCGCAGGCGTCACTGCGCTGCGGGTGGACCAAAGTAGCCGAAGCCCTTCCGGCGGCAACTGGCCGAGGCCAATGAACCGCTCCCCTCCGGGAAACTCACTCACGGCGATCAACTCGAGTACGCGTGGCCGTCTCTGCGCGTAATGCGCGAGCAGGCGCACCAACACAAGTTGATCCCAACTATCATGCTCCATCCAGAGCACCACTCGTTCATAGCTGTCGGCGCTGCTTTGAAGGCGATCTTCACCGCGGCGTAGACCTTCAAGTTCGCGCTCGTAGACGAGACCACCCCTGGCATCAGGGAACGCGTCCACGAGAAAGCGCGCCATCAACTCGTGGCGGTCGGGGCCGGTCGTCACAGGGCCCAGACAGTAGGGGATCGAGTGCTCCAGAAAGTCTCCGGCGAAACCCGCTGCCTTCAGGATCGGCTCGATGTCGGATCCGCAGCGGATGTGGAGGGTTTTTATCTCGCCATCCGGGGCGGAGTGCTTGCGCTCAATGGCGGCGCGCTGTTGGTCCATGGAGTGAACATGCGATTTCAGCTGCGCCCAACTCGGAAAGCGCAGCTCACGCGCGATAGCAAGTTGCGCGTCCGCGAGCTTCAGGAGGCTTTTCGCACCCGCGAGTGAGCGGCGCACATCCCGTTGGTCGTGAATTGCCGCCAGCCTGGATCGGGCTGCGGCATCCCCGGCCTTCGCAGCGCGCAACAGCTCCTTGGCGCGATTCTTCTGTTGTTCAAGATTGAGGCGGAACGCGGAAGGCGCCCGCTCTGTGCGGTCGGTCATGACAATCCCCTTTCGTTTGCCTGCGTCCGCACCAGGCAGAAAAGGGACGTCGAGATAAGCAAGTCCCCGATTGATTGTCGTGGGCGCAGCCCTTTCCGCGGACGTGGATGCTCCGACCGAGCAGCAGCAGTGTACTGCATCCCTGGTCGCGAGACCATATACGCCTCTACACTTGCACGGTGATTGAGTAGCGCCCAGGCGCTTCCGGGCTCTGCTAACTTTAACGGAGTGCGTATGCGAGGTACCTTCGGCTTGCAGCGAAATCCTGCCTGGCTACGCCGGCGCGTCCTGCTGCGTGCATGGCGGCTGGAGTCAGTCAATCGGATCAGGGCCAGGTACTCGTCCTGGCAACTCGCAACCGCACTGCTGGGAGTGACCGGCGTGTTGGCGTGGCTCGTAACCTACTGGGGACCCTCATTTGTGAGCCTGGCGGGCCGGCACCTGATCAGTACGGGCATTGTACTGGCCCTGCAAAGCGCTCTGCTTACGAACCACGGGCGCAAGAAATGGACGGAGTACTATTCACAGGGTTGGCTTGCCACTCTCCCTCTGGACCGGCAGGACTGTAAGACGCTCGTTGCTTTGCGAACCTGTTGGCCGCCAACCGCCGTTCTCATCGTCATCACAGTCGTGTTGCTTGCGGCAGTGCTATCTGCACGCATCACCGACGGTACGGTCTTCCCAGTTGCCGCAAGCTGCGCGGTTGGCACGTGCGGCGGCATTCTGATGGGTTGGTGGCTGCCTCAACGCGACCCCGCGATACCGCTCCCGGCTTCCTCGTTGGTACACGGGAGGCTGGGAGGCATGCCGGCGCTTGCAGCGCTGTCCGGCTGGCCTATCCTGCAGACCAAGGTATGGCTGCGGCCGCGGTCGATCGCGCGGTTGATGCTCGTCGCTCTAGGGCTGCCCATGGACGTTTCGGGCAATGCCGCGGTGGCCATATTGTGGACTTTCATAGTGGGCCTGTATTTGGTGGTCCTGCTCCGAGCAACCATCGAAGTCGCCGGTCAGGGCGCGAACTGGCTTCGACCGACACCGTTGTCTTTCGCACGTTTCGCCTGGGCCGTCCTGCGCTATCCCATTCTCAAGCAGTTACTGTGGAGCGGTCTCACGACGGGCATGTTGGTGGCGTTGGGGATGAATCCGTTCGAGGCTCTGAGTCTTGCGGAACTGTGGCTGGCCATCTTCGCAGCGGTGTCGAGCATCGCGCTTGTACATGCCCATGGGTCTACACAGATGCGCCTCAAGATCCTCGTCTCAATCTGTTGCCTCACGGCCATCGAAACCGTCAAGCACCATATCGCCCTCCCCTGCGCGCTCGTGTTCTCAGGATGGCAACTCAACAGGGCAGCGCGCTCATGACTGAACCGCTTCTGCAGATCAGCAAGCTCTCTGCCGGGTATGGTATTCGCAGGGTGCTCCATGGAATTGACCTGGAAATTTCCCGCGGCGAGTGGTTCTCGCTTCTTGGACCGAACGGCAGTGGCAAGAGCACCTTGTTACGTTGCGTCAGCGGTCAGGTGACACCAACATCCGGTACAGTGCTGATTGGCGGGGCTTGCGTCAGCCGCGCTCCCCGCGATGCAAAGCGTCTACTCGGGTACGCACATCCACCGGAACGCCTGCCTGGTCTGCTCACGGGTGAGCAGTGCCTGGAGATTTATGCTGCGGCCCACGATCTTCCGGCAATTGACCCGGAGGTACTGGACCTGGCCGAGGACTTTCGGCTGCGTCCGTTCCTGAACCAGTTTGTCGATAGCTATTCCCTCGGAACCCGGCAGAAGTTGAGTGCACTCCTGGCGCTTCTCGGAAACCCCTCGCTCATCGTCTTCGACGAAGCGTTCAACGGCCTGGATCCCGCCAGTTCCCTCGTATTGAAACACCATCTTCAGGAGCGCATCCACAGCGGCAGATGCGCGGTTCTTCTAGCGACGCATGCACTCGACACCGTCCTGAGTTATTCGTCGCGAGCAGCGCTGCTGCTGGACGGAGGGCTGGCCAGGACCTGGAGCCAGGTTGAGCTCGACTCCATGCGGACAGGCAACCCTGGAGCGCTGGAAGTGGCCATGGCGCAAGTCGCGAGCGCATCTTGACGCTCTACGTAGCCCCGGCGATCTTCCTGCAAACATCAATACCAGAGCCTATGGGTAGCAACAGCGCTTCGACGTCCGGTTTGGCCCGCACATGCGCCCTATACGCAGCGGCTTGTGGCCGCGTGTGTTCGGGGTGAATCATGTTGTCGGCCACGACGACCGCGTTGGGTGACAGTATGGGGTAGAGCCGCTCGAAACACGGAATGTAGAGATCCTTCCACAGGTCGATGAGCGCGAAGTCAACCCCAGCCGATTCCTTTTCCAGAAGCTTCACGGCGTCGCCGGACTTCCATTGCACCTGGGCGGCAAGTCCGGCCTTCGCGATTTGCTCACGGGCGTAGGCCTGCTTCGTGGCGCTCATTTCATAAGTCGTAACCTTTCCACCCGTGCGCTCTGCCGCCTGGGCAAGAAACAACGTGGAGTACCCGTAGGACGTACCCACCTCCACGATGTGCCTTGCGCCAAGTCCGATGACCGTGGCCTGCAGAAAACGCGCCGTGTCCTCGCCGACGGCCAGCAGAAACTCGTCGCGGCGTGCCCCGAATTGCTCCTGAGGCAGCTCGCTCATCAGCGCGGCCTCATCGGCGAGGCGCCGCCGGTAACTATCCAGGACTGTATCGAATGCCGCGCTCATGGCAGAGTATCCTCGTCGAGGTGGGTCGATGCGGGTGCCCGGCAGCCGATGGCTCAGGGCTTTCCCCATCTTGAGGCCTGGTTCCACCGTGTCAACCTCGGGGATGCGGGTGACGCCCCCTACTTCACCCGCGTATCGACCGCGATCCAGTTAACCTCCCAGGTCTTGCCGCCATCGTCCGAGAATGCCTGCTCGAACCGACCGGAGTCCGGCGTGATGTCCGACCATACGTTGCGCACCAGGATCATTCGGCCCTGGTAGATTTCCTGGTCATAGAATTCACCACGCCCATTTTTGAACTCCCCGATGGTGGGTTGTCCGAAAGACCCCGCTGCGCTGTTGGCGTAATTCAAACTCCACTGATGCGATTGCGGGTTGTACAGGCGCAGCGAGAGGCCTTCGATATGCCCGTCCGGGCCGTCGACTTCCAGCTCAACGAGATTGGCCCTACCCTCCCAGATCTTGCGCACCACGGACGTGCCTTGCAGCTCGACCCAGTGCGAGGACCCGGTTAACGGATGCACCAGGCGCCGCAGATGCGTTTTCCAAGTCCCGATCTCGAAGTCAAAATCATGCTGCCCGTCCCGCTGCGCGGTCGTAGCCGCTTTACCGGCGGTTGCCGGCGCCGACTGCGCAAGCGCAGGAGCATTCGCGATAGTGAGCAGGAAGCCCAACACACAGGCGGATAGAGCCGCTTCAATGTCCCTCATATCGCCTCCCAACCGGTTGCCGTGAGCCTTAGACTCGCGCCGCCGGCGGCGTTTGGAAACAACCAGTTCCCGAGGGTTTTGCCGACCACTTTGAGCTCGAGTGCCCGGCCATTGAGTGCCGAAGCTGCTCTTACGCGCGCCCCCGCACAACCTGCTCATAGACCTCGGGCTTGAAACCCACCAACAGCCGCTTGCCGTACTCCAGAACAGGCCGCTTGATCATCGAAGGTTGCGCCAGCATCAGGGTGATAGCCTTGCGCTCATCCAAGCCCTGCTGCTGCGCTGGTGGCAACTTGCGGAAAGTCGTGCCCGCGCGATTCAGAACTGTCTCCCAACCAACTTCGCCGCACCAACGGGCCAACACCGCCGGATCGATCCCGGCCGTCTTGTAGTCATGAAACTCATATTGCACTGCATGACTGTCGAGCCAGGAGCGCGCCTTTTTCATGGTGTCGCAGTTTTTAATCCCATAGAGCGTGATCGTCATGGTCCGAAACCTTTTGCCGCGAGTTTCTGTTCCCGAAGTGGCGAGCATTCTAAAGACCGCGCACAACACATGGAATAAATCCCCCAGCGGAAACAGTAGTAACGGACGTCCAGTCATTTGGACCAGGACCACACCATGCAGACCCTCGAACCCGCCGATTTCGCCACCGATTTCGACCTCACCGGCGAACCGAGCCGACGAGTCTTCATCAAGGGGCTTGGTTTCGTAAGCGCCGCGCTGCTCATGGGCAGCCTGGGTGGGTGCGATAAACTCGCCGAGGCAATCCGCAACCGTCCCGTGCGGCGGCGCCTGCGGACGGGCTCACCGGAAGTGGATGCCAGCATCGATCTGTATAGGCAGGCTGTCGCGGCCATGAAGGCCCTTCCAGCGACCGATCCGCGCAGCTGGACCGCGCAAGCGCAGATACACGGCACGGTCGCCGGCGGTTTCAACTTCTGCGAGCACGGGACCGACCACTTCTTCGACTGGCACCGAGCCTATTTGCTCTATTTCGAAAGGATCTGTCAGAAGCTGACGAATCATCCGAAATTCGCTTTGCCTTATTGGAACTGGAACCAGGATCCAGACGTCCATCCGGCGTTCCTGGATTCAGCCAGCCCGCTGTTTCTCGGCCGCAATCGTACCAGCGTAGCCGGTTTCGGCGTCACGACCACAGCGACGCTGGACCCGATTTTCGCTGACACGAACTTCTTTACCTTCCGGCCGCAGGTGGAAGGTACGCCTCACAATTCAGTGCACAGCATCATCGGCGCCACGATGGGCACGGGCGGCTCGGCCCTGGATCCGCTTTTCTGGACCCACCACTGCATGGTGGACTACTGTTGGTACAAGTGGAACGTCGACCTCGGAAACGACAACACCAACGATGCAACCTGGATAAACCACGTCAACAGCCACTTTGTGGATGCCAACGGCAATCCGGTCACTGCCACGGCCGGCATCACGACACTCATGCCATTGATCAGCTATCAGTACGAATCGAGCGCCATCGGCAGCTCGGCCGCCGCCGCTGCATTCAGCACGCGCACGGCCTACCAGAAGGTAGAGAAGAGAATTCGCGCTGGCGCCAACATTCGTTTCGACATCAAACAGCGGGTCCATCTCGCCGATCGAGTCGCGGTCAGCATCGCGAAGCCGCTGTCGCTCGAGACCAGGCTCACTCCCGAGGCTTTCTCACAGATCATCGGCAGCGATTCAGCCCGTGAACGGGTGTTCGCGAGCATCGAGTATGCGCAGCTCCCGGCTACGAGTGACTTCTCGGTCCGGGTCTTCGTCAACCTGCCCTCAGCGCATAGCCGCACCCCGGGCGAAGATCCGCATTACGCCGGCAGCTTCGCCTTCTTCGGGACCGAGGCGCCGGAGGCCGCCGCCGCTGCGGGACAGCATCGGCACCAGCCGCGGTTCCTGGTCAACCTCACCGATACCATCCAAAGGCTCAGGGCCGCACAGGAACTCGGACCGGGCACACCAGTCTCACTGCAATTGGTGCCGACACCCTTTGCCGGTAAGTTCGAGAAAGAAGATACCGAGCTGGTGTTGAATGCGATTGACATCATCACGACCCCGGTTTTGGTCGCTTCTGCGCCACGCTGAAGGACGATTCGGCCGGCTGGGCACCTGCGTCCAGCTCTTCATCCTGCTTGCGTCATTCGGGGCGGGCGCCGCAGACTCATCCACACCGGGTGATGATGTTCGTGTTGCGGCCCCCGACGAGGCTCCCTTGCGCTACCTGGATACCGCGCATGTCAGCATCAGTCAGCACATCGATCCTGCGGCCGAGGGGTTGCAGGATAACAAGTTTGTTCAAGTCGACGTTGCGCAGGTGATCAATCCGCGCAAGTACGGCTTGTCGTTCGAGGTGTACTACCAACCCACAGGCGGGCAGAAGGTCCGCCTGGGTACCTTCAGCCTGTATCCCGCAGACAATCCCGGAAGGTTCATCGTGCCGACGCAGGCTCATGTGAACCGCGAAGGCTCGATCATCGTGTCTTTGCTGGTTATGGACCGGGTCGCGAACGGCGTGCCGCTCAGAGTTGGGATTCGAAAGATCGCCCTGCATTCATGAATATCGTGCGCCGTGCTATCGTACATCCGTTGCTCAGTGCGCGCGGATACCGCACCGTGGCCCAATGCAGCCGCGCCCCAGGAGCGCAACAACGAGATCAGCAGTGCCGGCGTTCGATCTTTTCAAGAAAGTCTCCAAGGCCCCCACCAATCCCCACCCCGGCGTCGTCAAACGCTCGTTCGACATCGAGGATCTGTACCGCGGCCCGGTCAGCGCCGGCGGGGCGACGGGGTCGCCGGAGGAAGCCCCGCTCGATGAGAAGTTGCGGCAGGCCTACTTCTGGATCGTCAACACGGCGATCATCAGCCCGCATTACGACATCGAGTACAACGAGGCGCCACCCCAGCAATTCGCCGTAGGCGATGGCAACAGCCGGATCACACTGCCCTCCGCCCAAAGCTATTCGAGCTTTGCACTGGTGCCGCTGCTCACATTCGCGCTGCGGCGAAAATGCCTCTTCATAGGCGGCCCCGGGCGCGGCAAAACCGCCAGTGCGATTCTCATGGGTGTGCTGGCCGGCTACTCCCTGCGCGACGTCCGCCGAGCCATGCAGCATGGGCATCCGCAGATGACCATCGCGGATCTGCTGGGAAACCCATTGCCCGCTGACCTGGTGAATGCGCAAAAGATCGAGGATATCCGCATCTCCTGGCGCAAATGGCTCGGCATGCGCGTCAAGATCGTGGATGAATACAACCGCATTCCGACACGTACGCAGAGTGCCCTGCTGACGGTGATGGGCGACAACTACGCCGAGATTCTTGATCAGGTGTACGAATGTCCGGAGGCGGCGTGGTTTCTCACCGCCAATGATGAACAGGGGGGCGGTACTTACCAGGTGATCGAGGCACTGCGCGACCGCATCGACGTCATCGTGCAGGCCCTGTCGTTCAATTCCCGCTTTCTGGAGGCACTGCTCACCAGGATCGATGAAAATCGCCGGCCGGAAGAAGCAGTGCCGCGCGAGATCATTTTTTCGAGCACTGACATCGACCGTATGGGTCACGCCGTGCGCGCCGTGCAGCTGCCGGTGCCGATCCGCCGGCGCATCGAGTTCTTCGCCAGCCAGTTCGAACTCTGCGATGTTGCCGCCGAGCAGCTCGAATACAAGACGAAGGACACCGCGCGTCTATCCGGCATCGACTGGAGCGCCGTCACTGCCCAGGACACCGGCCGCGACAGGCTCAAGGACCTGGGCTGTCAGACACGTAACGGGTTGTCGGTTCGAACATTGATGACGCTGCTTCACTACGTCAAAGCGCTTGCGTACTTCCGTGGCAATGGCGTTGTGGAGCTTGCGGACGTGAGGCAGATTCTCCCGTTCGTCCTGCATGAGAAGCTGATACAGGACGCCGATGCGCCATTCTTCGAGGCCGCCGGAAATGCCGCCTACCGCACCGACCAGGTCGGCTGGTTACGTAAACTGTTCGATCTTGCGTGCGCCGAATACGATCAGCTCGACCTTGACCGTCGTGACGTGGTCGCCGACCTCAGTGCGGAATTGGACCAGGGCCTGGAGGGAGTCAGTGAAGGCGAGACGCGTAAGAGGTTGGTCAAGATCGAACGTGCGATCGGCGAGCTCACCAAAGGACGCAAGCTCTATGGCCACTTGTACGATGACTTGTTGAAGTTAAAATATCTCCACCAACGCTACACCAACTATCTGCGTTGGCTCGAGAGCCGATGACGCACGCACCGAGCGAGGCATTCGTCAACACGTTGCGCGGGCGGCGTGCGGATTTGAATGAGCGTTTCGAGCGGGCACGCCATCAGTATCCGCAGCTGGAGGGAGACGATGTCATCATCTTCCTGCGCGACTGTGTGGATGGTTTGGCCGTGGCAGTCCAACGCGTTGACTCCACGGCTGTAATGGCTCTCGTATCTTCCGCTTACGATGCCGCACTTGCCCTCTGCGGGCAGAAATTGGTCGGCAGGAATGGGCGGTTTCCGATTATCGAAGAAGGCTGGAAACACGTGCTCACGGCCGCAGCGCCGCTGGTCGCGCGCGAGCCGGCGCGAGTGATCGGCGCCGTCAGCAATGCGCTGCATACGCTTGCAGTCACCCCAGCTGCCCGGCCTGTAGAGTGGATAACTGCTCTGGCGCGCCTGGCGCCCCGGTGTCCCGACGCCGAATCTTTTTTGCGGGTCGGACAAGTGTTGGCATGGCGATCAGGTCTGGCACATTTGCGCGCGAGCGCGCTCGCGGTCGCCGAACTGCTGCCACCTGAACTTGCTGCGGCTGCCGTTTGTGGACGCGACGGCGATAACTGGCAAGCCATACGCACGCGCCTGAGCCACGACATCTGGTTCGATCCGGCCGCGACGAATGAGCGGGTACGAGGTCCGCGAGTCGTCAGGGAAACCGGCACATTTCGCGGGCTCGGCGGGTTGTTCTTACTTCCTCCCCAGATCGCTGCGGCAGAAGGCGGTTGGCTGGTGCGCAGCGCCGAGCAGCACTGGTATCTGACCGTGGATGCATTCGGCGCAACGTTTCACCGTGCAGCCGCGGAAGAATGGGACACGGCGAACCTTCAGCCGCGCCTCCCTGACGGCGCCACGCTGACCGGCTCCACTCTGCAGCAAGGACCCTTCACATTGCCGCTACCTGTTGCCGGACCTGTGACCAGCGTGGCCGCTTCGGGCTTCACTCTCGCCGTCACGTCGGCACACACTCATACACTGACCTTCATCGCGCTGAATTGAACATCCCGTCCCCACAAAATGGTGCGTCTCTCGAAACACTTCGCGTGCGGTGGCTAGAGGCCTGGCCGCGGGCGCTGGAGGCATGGAGTCGTTATGTGCAGCTTCGCCCTCCCAAACTCTGCCTGACGACCGCAGAGGCTGTCGCAGAGGGCCTCGACGGCAGTTTTGCGATGATCCGCCTCCAGGATCAGTCCATCGTCGTCGATCTACCCCGAGTCCGCGCTGCGGGAGTTGAAAATCTTCCGGTGGAAGTGTTGGCGCACGAAATTGGGCATCATGTGCTCGCGCCGGCGACTCTCACGGACCATGCACGAATCCTTGCGCGCATGCGGGCTGCACTCCCCACGATCGAGCAACAGGCGCCCTTCGTGGCCAACCTTTACACGGACCTGCTCATCAACGATCGTCTTCAGCGCAGCGCTGGGCTGCACATGGACGAGGTATATCGCCGGCTCGCGCCCGGTAGCGATACTGGCAAGACATGGCAGGTCTACCTCCGTATCTACGAGCTGTTGTGGTCGCTCGCACCCGGCGCATTGGGGAGCAAAGGAAGGCTTGCGGATGGTGCGCAAGGCGATGCCTGGCTCGGCATGCGAATCGTGCGGCACTTCGCTGGCGATCGAGTGAGCGGCGCCGGCCGCTTCGCCGCACTGATGCTGCCCTACCTCCTGGAAGATGCCTCCAACGGCAAGCTGCCGATGATCTGGCACGACACTCGCCATGCCGGGAAGGGTGGACAACCCGCAGGCCTCACTGAGACCGAAGCCGACGAGCACGCCGGTGCGATTCATCCGGCAAATGACCCCGTGCTCTGCGGCATTGACGACCAACCGAGCGAATCCGACAGCAACGCAAGTGCGCCGTCTGAAGTCGGCCAGCACGAACCCGCCGGCGGCCAGGCGCGCCAGCCTTACGAATATGGCGAGATTTTGCGGGCGGCGGGTATCTCGCTCTCGGATCACGAGATGGCCGTGCGGTACTACCGGGAGCGCGCGTCACCTCACTTGATCCGTTTTCCCAGCCGGCGCGCACCGCGGCGCACGGATGCATTGCCGGAAGGCCTGGAGCCTTGGGAGGTCGGCGATTCACTCGATGCAGTGGACTGGCTTCAAACCGTGTTACTCAGCCCAAAAGTCATTCCGGGCCTCACCACCGTACAGCGCGTGTGGGGTCAGAGTGAGGGCGACAACCCGCGAACCGTGCCCCTCGATCTGGATCTCTACGTAGATAGCTCGGGGTCCATGCCGGATCCGAAGCACTTCGTGTCCTATCTCACCTTGGCCGGCGCCATCCTGGGTCTGTCAGCACTGCGCGCAGGAGCGCGCGTGAAAGCAACTCTGTGGAGCGGCAAGAACCAGGTGACGAAGACGGATGGATTCGTGCGCGAGGTACAGAGCGTCATGGAGGTTCTTACCGGGTACTACGGCGGGGCTACACAATTCCCGATTCACGAATTGCGCGCAACGTACCGCCGGCGCCCGGCGGCGGCGCGCCCGGCGCACATCCTCGTCATTTCGGATGACGGGGTCTCTACGATGTTCGATCGTGATGAGCAAGGGAACGAAGGGTGGCAGATTGCGCGTGAGTCTTTGGATCGCGCCGGGGGCGGCGGCACGCTCCTGCTCAATCTGCCTGCGAATTGGGAGCAGACAGCCCCCCAGCACGCACCTCTGCGTGCAGTAATTCGCGCGCGCGAAGAACAGAACTGGAATGTATGCTCCGTAACCAATTGGGAAGCTCTCGTGACATTCGCCCGTGCCTTCGGCCGCCGCGAGTACGGCGGCAAAGATGGCGACAACCGGACGGTTGCCGCTTGATCATCGTCTGGCGTGTAAACACCCACTGCAATCTCAATTGCGGCTTCTGTGCGCACGCACGTGAGCTGCGCACCCCCAGGAGCGCTGCAGACCCGGACGCAATTCTGAAATTGGCAGCGACGTTGTCTGCCTATCGTAGTGAGACCGGTAACCGCGTTCTCGTAAGCTGGTTGGGTGGCGAGCCTCTGCTCTGGCAGCCGCTCGTCAAACTGTCCGCAGCGCTCGTGAATGACTATGGGATCGAGGTCAGCGCAACGACCAACGGAACGGCACTCGGCTCGCGCGCCCTGCGCGGCGCAATCACCCGATATTTCTCCGAACTGACGGTCAGCGTCGACGGTCCCGCGGCATTCCACAATGAAGTTCGCGGGTGGCCACAGGGCTTTCAGCATCTTGCCACTCATGTGCGATCGCTGGTCAACAACCGGCGCGGCGCCGGTACCGGTCCGCGCATTCGCATCAACACGGTGCTCATGGCGGACAACGTCAAACTCTTTCCCGAGCTATGCGAGGAATTGTGTGAGTGGGGCATCGAGGAAATCAGCTTCAACGCTCTGGGTGGGAACGACCGGCCTGACTTCCATCGCAGTCATCATCTGCAGCCTCAGCAGGTGAAATGGTTGGAATCTGCACTGCCGGGCCTGCGTCGTTCTCTGACAAAGAGGGGAGTACGCCTGGTGGGAGGCCCGGCATACCTTGCACGGCTGTACGCGAGCGCTGTTGGTGAACGGCTGACGGTCCCTGATTGTCGTGCGGGAGAACAGTTTCTGTTCGTCACCGAGGACGGAGTTGTATCGCCATGCAGCTTCACAACGAGAGACTACGGCGTACCTGTTGCCGATATCGATTCCGTTTCCGTCCTCCGTTCACTACCGACGCGCTTCCACGAAATGCGGCGCGTGGCATCCTCGGCATGGTGCGCAGATTGCCCCAGCACGCAGTGGTTCGGAAAATTTGCAGCCTGAGCGTATGAAAGAAGAAGGTCCCCTCATCGAATCTCTGACGCGGCGAATCGCGGAGACCCCCGCGGAATTCCTGCTGGCGCCCCGCATCGGCTCAGCAGGGGACGTTCATGTCCCTGCCATCGTTAACGACACGCTGAGGCGGCGCGGCATCACCGTACCCCTGCCTGATCTCGCCGTGTTTGCCGGGCGCGATCCGAAGTCAGACCGCGTACGTTTGTCCATCACCTTGCTCGCATGCTGGTTGCTGGCGGATGAACGATTGGAGCTGACACCCGGCGACCTTGGCGGTGTTCTGACCCTCCTTCGCGACGATGCCACCGAGCTTGCCGTGCACGGAGCGGCCGCTCGCATAGTGCAGGATCCAGACAGACGCGAAGAGCTTGCACGACTTACGCTTGCTCGCCTTGGCCTGCGCCCCGCGGGCGAGACGATCGCGCAGGCCCAAGATCGACTCACTGCGTTAAGCTCTGCGGAGCGCGCACGCGTGCTCAAAGCATCCAGGCAGGCCGAGGAGCGTGCACGCGCAATCCGCGCCGCACTCGTACGGAAAGCGGCAGAAGAGTCCGCAGACAAGTGGACGCGCGAATGATGCCGAGCACATTGAGCGACTCTGATAGGTATCCGACCTTGACGTCGGCCGGACGGGAACTTTTGCGCTTCATGCGCGAGCATCCCCACGCACCGATCTTTCGCAACGAGAGCGGCAATCGTCTGAGCGCCGATGAAGTCGAGCAGGTGCGCGCGTTGGAGCGGGAAGCACTCGAAGGCGTCATCGGCTGGCAACCCAATCAGCCGCCCGCCTGGATGAAGGGATTCGTCAGCCGCTGCATCGAGCGGGTTCCAGCGTACCGTGGCTACGGAACCGCACCTGCATCTTTCACCGACCTCCCCACAATCGATCGTAGCGACTTAGCGCGCGACATCGCACAGTATGTGCCTGACGATGTTGACGTTGACCGACTTATCAACTTCCGTACCAGCGGCACCACCGGTCACCCGCTACTCGTCGCTTCTGATCCACTCGTGGCGGCGCAATACCTCGCGTACCACAAGCGTGCACTGCGACGATTCGGCATCGAGCTGCAGCACGGGCGCGGAAAGGTTGGTGTCGTTCTGATTGGCACGCAGGCCCAGTGCTTCACGTATGTGTCAGTAACACCCACCATGGACGAGTCGGGGCTCGCGAAGCTGAATCTGCATCCCAACGACTGGCGCAACGTGGATGATCGGGCACGCTACATCGACGCGTTGGCGCCGGAAGTGATCGCTGGCGACCCGCTATCGTTCGCCGAGCTCGAACGACTCGGGATCACCACACGGCCGCGCGCGCTGTTATCGACATCCATGGCACTCTCAACGCCGTTGAGACGGCGTTTCGAAGCCAGTTTCGGCTGCCCGGTCCTCGATCTGTATTCTCTGAATGAGGCAGGCCCGGTGGGCGTCGCGATAGAAGCAGCCGGCGGACATGTGTTGCTTCAGCACCGGATGTACGTCGAGATACTCGATAGCGAAGGACGGCCGATCCCGGCCGGTAAGCGGGGCGAAATAACACTGACCGGCGGCTTCAACTTCTGCCTGCCTCTGCTGCGATATCGAACTGGTGACTATGCCGCGCTCGAACGTTGTGCTGCGGATCTCGTGCTGACGGGGCTCTCGGGCCGCCCTCCCGTCCGCTATCGCACCATGTCCGGCGAGTGGATCAACAACATTGAGATCACGCATGCCTTGCGGCAGCTCCCGCTCTCACAGTACGCCCTTCACCAGGACGCCGCGGGCGATCTGCGCTTCATTTTTCAAGCATCGGGCGTCACGGCGGAGTCGATAGCCGCCATCCTCGTGACACTATTCGGTGTCAACCAGCGGGTCACCGTCCGGGGCCCGGTCGAATTCGACGCAAAGGTAGTACAGTACACATCCGGACTGCCTGGGCACGAGCCATGACCGCGCGGTGGGAGCTCGCGGCAAATACCGTCAATGCCGCATCGATCCTCCTAGCCACGTTCAACAACGCGCATACCTGGTGGACGGGAATTGTCGGATGCCTGCTCTTTTGCTGGGTTTTTCTGCAGTCACAGCTCTATGCCGATGCGACTCTGCAGATATTCTTCGTCGTAACCAGTGCAGTCGGCTGGTGGAACTGGCTGCGGGGGAATGCGGGTGCACCACTGCCAGTTCAGCATACGCCCCTGCGAGTAATCGCTGTATGCCTGGCGAGCGCGATTGCAGTCGCGTTGGCTTATGGATGGCTCCTCCATACCTACACCAACGCCTATGCGCCGCTGGCAGATTCCACCGTGTTGGCCTTGAGCGTGCTCGCGCAACTGCTCTTGATGTCCCGGCGCTACGAATCCTGGTGGTTCTGGCTGGCGGCCAATTCAATCGCGATACCGTTGTTTGCGATGCGTGAATTGACCCTCACGGCCGTTTTGTATGCCGCGTTCTGGATAAACTCCATCGTTGCGCTCGTTCGGTGGAGACGCCTGGTTGTGACCTGAAGATGGGACAACGTTTCAGACGTGGATTGGTGGTCGGCAAGTTCTCCCCGTTGCATCGTGGTCACGAGGCTCTGATTCGCGGCGCACAGGACTCTTGCGATGACCTGACCATCATCAGCTATTCGAAGCCCGAGTTTGCAGGTTGCGAAGCAAGCCGACGCGAGCAATGGCTCGCCGAGCTCTATCCCAGCGCGCGGCGCTTGGTCGTGACGGACGACTTCCTGCGCGAGCACACCCGCCCAAATGCCGAATTTACCGCGGTGCCCGCCAACAACGCTCCGGATGCCATTCATCGTGACTTCTGTGCCTTCTTACTGGAGACCTTCGCACAGACGGATGTGGATGCCGTATTCACGAGTGAAGACTACGGCGCCGGCTTCGCTGACCATTTGACAGAGCGTCTGCGCTCGAGGCGGCAGCACGCCACATCGGTTGAGCATGTATCGGTGGATCCCGATCGATCAATGATTCCCGTCTCGGGATCGCAGATCCGCACGGACGTCCACGCCCATCGCAACTGGCTATCGCCGTGCGTGTATGCCGGTTTCGTACAGCGAATCTGCATTCTGGGTGGTGAGTCCTCGGGGAAGTCCGTACTCGCTCAAGCGTTGGCGCAGAGGTTCAACACCGCCTTTGTGCCTGAGTATGGCCGGGAGCTGTGGACAGCCAAGGAGGGTCGGCTCGTATACGACGACATGCTCGAGATTGCCCGCTGTCAGATCGAACGGGAGCAATCAACCGCGCGCAATGCGGCCCGCTATCTCTTTTGCGACACATCGCCTCTGACGACGCTATTTTACAGTTTGGACATGTTCGGCCGGGCCGACGTTGCGCTCGAGAGACTTGCCCTCGTATCCTACGACCTGCACGTACTCTGCGCCCCCGACTTCGAGTTTGTTCAGGACGGAACCCGCCGCGATGCTGAGTTTCGGCTACGCCAGCATCACTGGTATCTGGAACAGCTCGGCCGCATCGGTGTGCACTACCTGCTGGCGCAAGGACCGGTGCAGACGCGGGTCGATCAAATAGCTGCGCGGCTCGCAAGGGCTACGAACGAATCATAAGATGGACTGAGACCTGAGGATTCAGTGCGGCCTGGCCAAGGCACTCCGAACCTGCACCAGGTAAAGAAGAATGCTGAGACCGATGAGCGTCGCCAGGCCGATAATCTCCTGACGCGAGCCCAGAGCGATCAGGGCCAACATACTACTGATGCCGATCAGGGCCGCAGCCCCGAGGAAGCGGAAATTCAGGGGCGTACCGGATAGCGCTACGCCCCGGCGAGCAAGCGCCCACGACGCTGCACAACCACCGATGTACAGTGCGGCGATGGCCAGTGTTGATAATACGACCAGCTCGGCGAAGGTTCCCGTCAGCGCCAGTACGATTGCAAGCGCGGAATAGCACAGAATTGCGATGTGAGGAGCATGGCTACGCGGATGGAGCCGCCCGAGGAACCGCGGCAGCAGGCCATCCCGCGCGAACGCGAATAGCTGGCGCGGACTGCCGAGAATATCGCTGCCCAGCCAGCCGAACATCGACAGCGCAGTACCCGCGAGCATCAGTGCGCGCAGGGCCGGGTGTATGTGCGCCATGGCATCGGCCAACGGTGCCTTGGAAGTCGCCAGCGAAGGACCCAGGATGCCCTGTGCGATGACCTGAATAACCACATACAGAGTCGTCGTAAAC
>Ga0068859_100000210_pt1 | contig 58053 bp, 121 predicted proteins | sample KBSSwiS22_FD_66585 | JGI IMG/M metagenome (GOLD analysis project Ga0068859, IMG submission 66585) | Switchgrass rhizosphere microbial communities from Kellogg Biological Station, Michigan, USA - KBS Switchgrass S2-2 | ecosystem: Host-associated > Plants > Roots > Rhizosphere > Soil ... | reverse complement strand
GGACACATGCTTTCCCTTGATGTTGTAGACCGGCATTACAAAGGGACACATCTCTGCGTCATCCCCTAACTTCTGTTGTCGAATAGATGCTGTTGGCAATCGTGAATTCTCACCAATGTAAAGGTCAAAGCATCCATTGTTTGCATCGAACAAGTCGACGGTTGACTCGGCATCCATTCTGGTCATCAGTTCGTCGTTGGTCGCCAAATTCCAAATGTCGAATGGACTGATCAATACCGGCGTACCGAAGCAGCATCGGCCGGTCAGATTGCAACTGAATTCAAACTTAGAAGCCGGATCCAAGCCATGATTCTCAGGTTTGGACAGTTCTTCCATCTGGTCTTCACTCACTGGTGGCCAGTTTTTATTCATCTTTCTCCTTAACAGTCCCATTTCTTTGGTTGAATGCCCATGAGTTTGCAGTAGGCGAACTTTACGAACATCCACGCCAGAAACATCAGCGCTACGATGCCAACACAAATCCCCATAAAGATAAACCCTAGCATCTCAAGCACTCGTGTTAGTCTCATCGCCCTCGCTCTCTATTGGTGTGAATCTCTCATCTGTCTGTGACATCTTCAGCAGTTCTTCGTAGTTGTCGGCTATAGCCTTACCACACCCGGCACAACGAATAGCATCTAGATCTCCACTCTCGGATGTAACATCGAAGTAGTCAACATCGGCATTGGCGCCACCAAACACTTCTTGCATCTCCACAACTCTGATAGGAGAGATTTCCGTCACGCACACCATTACTTCTTCCAATCCTCTCCCACCACAGGTACAGGTAAAGAACTTACCTGCAACTTCCGATTTGTATGTTTTCATTAAGGTTTCACCGAGACATGCCATACATCTCCTGCACGAATCAGCAGTATTTTATCGCCCCAGGAGAATAACGGTTCGTCCGTTGCAATCGTCTTGTCTGCAAACTTGTTGATGTTCGCTCCTACAAACACCACAAGCTCACCGTCCTTCACTACTGTTGCGTTGACTCCCCGTCTCGTTGTAGCGATGACCAACTCCGGAGAATCGACGTCAGTCTCCCATAAAGTGTAGCTCGCATAGTCCTTGGCGAGCGAGAGTTCGATCTTATGGTATTGCCCTTGATGATCCAGACTGATAAGAGACACGAACCGCGGACCTGCTTTGGCTGCGATGATGGTTCTCTTGTCGAGTTCCGGCACTCGAAGATAGGTGAGGGAACTGTCATTGTAAGGCAGGATCAGATACATCGCACCTAGACTGTCCTGTACTCCCAATCCCTCAAAGAACTTGGTGGAAGAGATCATCGCCTGCCAGGATGTTCCGACTCCAAGGACAGGCTTGGCAAACATTTGCAGAGTAAGCTCAGTCAATCCCTGATCAGTGATGGCAAAGATCCTATTCTGGAATCGGAGAATACCAGACGCCCTCAGAGTCAGAGACAAATCCACGCGATCTCCGCGCCCTTCTGTATACCAAGCCGAGACCTGCCCATCGACTCGTTCTGCAACAAGCCAGCCCTTCGGTGTTCTGATCACTTCACAATCAGGAGTTTTAGCCTGTCCTATTCGCAGGCCGTTCTCGAGATTGATTAAGGCGCAGGACTCTAGAACTGCAACCCCACAATCAAAGATCCTCTTTGCAGGATCCTTATCCGGTGCGGTGTAGATCTTAGCGAATATCAAGAGCCCTGTTGTTGTGCTTGTAACCGCACGCAGGACCGCAGCCTTGGGTGCAGCCGGCGCCGTAGTATCGAATGGTGAAGGCGGAATTGTTCGTTCTCCATCCTGAAAGACTCGTTCATACCACGCCAATAAGGGTCTTGGAATAGTCGAGAAGTCACGCACGGCTCTGTTCAACCTGACATTAGGAGAGAACACGGAAGCGTTGGCTTTCATTCGCGTGATGAAGTCGTTGCGAGAATAGCCTTCCAGAGTGCCTTTGTAAGGATGCAGACCGGTAAAGACCTGAAACGTGACAACACCCCAAGAAAACCAGTCGGTCAGAGGCGTGAAGGTTTTGGAATGGTAGTCTCGGATCGAAGGCATGATTACCTTGGCCGGCCAGCGACCTACCTGCCAGGAGTCGACGTCAACGATGCGCGGTTCTGGTCCCTGTCTCTTCTTGTACTTCACCAACCATCCATACTCGTTACCGTCTACGATGACTGCGCCTTTATCGTGGGCGAACGCCACAACCTCATGCATACGATCTACAAGAGTGAGGGTCGCAGGTTCATCGAATCCAATTTGTGATCGGAAATCATTGGTAAAGAATCGTGGCAGGGATTCTCCATCGGCGAAGGGCATGTAATATCCGATGGGATCATGCTTTTGATTGGTTACTATGCCGAGTGGAGATGCAATCCAGGGATGTTGGATCTTGGCGAGTGCCTCGATCTTCTGTGTCATATCATCCTGGACCATCTTATCTGGATCGGTGAAGATCTTGACTACATTCGATTCAAACTTATAGACAGAACCTTCACCGCCTGATGCGATGTAGTCGCGCAGAGTTACAGGCCCGCGTCCTACGAGATTGACTTGTAGTTGTGGTTTATTCATTGAGGATAACAGCCATGGACAGGTCGTCTTGTGGTACATAGCCATGGCGAGCCCAATCCTGAATGGCCCTCCTAACTCTGCGCTTAACGAAGTCTCCGGTGCTGTTCTTGAATGCGAGACACGTTTGCACAGCGGCTATCCAGTCCAACGTTTCGCCGGCCGCGTTGGTTATCTGCGTGATGCCGTCGCTGAAGAGAGCGATACCCTTCAGTTTTTCCTGCATTTGACAATGCAGGATGTGAACATTCCAAACCTGAAACGCTGCACCTTCTGTGAGCGTCATAGGCCACTGTTCTTCTACCATTCCTTCTGTGATTGTGACGCTGGTGCACAGAAATGGGTGTGGATTGTCCTTGTGTATGTCGATAAACGATTTGGCTAATCCTGATGCCTGACCGGACGGAGAGAAGTAAATCGGATAGAACGGTGTGTTGTTCGCCCATTCGAATCTGTACAGAATTGTCGTCGTGTCATACATACAGGCAACAACACCATCCCCGGCGACTCGCAACTTTCCTTCGAACAAGGGATTCCATTCAACGGTCAAGGCGGTTGCAAATAAATCTCTGTGAGTCAGGGAGAGATTCTCAAGGTCAAAATCTAATTTCCCTGCCTCAATGAAGTTCTGATCGCTGCCATTTGCTCGAAGCGTTCCACTACGATAATCCTTGATGGCGTGGCGAGCGATCAGACGCGCACCTATATCTGTCTGTCCACCTGTCGAACAGCCATCGCTGACCACAACGAAGGCGCTGTTGGCGTCTAAGCTGTGGTCAGCGAAGTCCTGACAGGGCGACACATGATTTATGTGCGCCTGCCCTATGTGAAACGTCGAGTCGACTTTCACGCCGACGCCTCACCCGCAGAGCCGATGACTTCTTCGGCGTCCAGACTCTCAATGGCTGTGTAGACGGCCTGCACGCTGCCCCGATCGAGATCCTTGGCCGCCTCAGAAAGCTGATCATATGGCACCATCAATTCTTCGCCCGTTTCGCTCTTGCGAGTGGTGACGCCTTGCTTGAGCTTCGACTGGATCCACGCTTCGTGGACCGCGGCAGAAACCAATTCGATATCCGGTAACTTCATGATGTTTGTCCTTTCTCAGTGGTTAAGGGTTAATCAGATGACCGCTGCGATGTTCTGGCTTGGACCGCCAGAGCCGAGGGCCTGAGACTGGCTGGAGATTGACTGGCTGATGAAGCCAGCCAGCTTCGCGATGGACGAAGCAGATGCGTCCGCAACGTCCCGGTAATAGTTGAACCCGGCATCGTTGAAGAACTTGTCGAGTTCCCTCTTATAAGAAGCGGCATTGAGAGCTACCAGAATCGCGATGTTCGATTCCAGATACTCACTCGCAGGGCCTTCAGCAAATGCCGCTTTGATTCTGCTGTTAGGCGTCGACGACACATTGTCGTCGCCATCCGTGACGACGACTTGCAATGCGTTTACTGCAAAGTCCTGATCGAACAGATGCTTTGCGTAGGTGTTGGTCGCCGACGCCGAATCGAAGGCCGCATCGCGCAATGGAGTTGCGCCGGACGGACTCGGAAGCTGATACGAATTCAAATCGATGTCCTTGAGGGGCTTGAAGCCGTGAAGTTCTTCTGTCCCCTTGGCGAATCTCGAAGAGAATAGGATCACCCTCAAGAGAAGATTGTTTGCACGCGGCGAACGTTTGCAAGCTTCGACAATGGTTTTGAGCATGGTTTCAAGCTCTGTGACGAAGCCGCTGGTTGACCCGGTATAGTCGAGCACCACTGTTGCCAGTGTATACTCGGTCGCACCGAGACGGTCTGGTCGGATTCCGGAAAACTGATAGCCGGCGCCGGAGGCCATCACCAGATTCTCATCATCATCCGCAACTAACTTAGGCATTGTTTTTCTCCTGATTCAGACAGCCGGTTCACACCCAGAACTGCTGCGAATCGGTTAGCACCAGGCCCAATTTCTTCATGTCTCCGAGCCAGGCTTCAGTTAACGCCGGAAAGTCAACAACATTCGGTATGGCTGGAATGCTGGTACTGCAATCCAGCAACAGATTCAGCTTCTTGATGTGATCTGCCCCGATGTTGTCCACGATTTGCTGTACGGTAGCCCGCACGCAATGGGAGAGCGCTTCCCCGACCAGCAAAACCTGATCGGCCTTCTGAAGGGTTTCAAGGAAGCGAGAGTTCAATTGCGTCTCAGGGTTGTCATCCATAGGCATTTCTGCCTGGAGAGCCCCAAAGTGTTCGACCCTGAAGTCTGAACCCTTGACGATGAAGTCCACCAGCGCGACGCTCTGTGCGGCCCACTCCTTTGTGGCTTCGAAGAGAACCGGATCGACTGCGTAGCCTTCCGACCCGATCAGGCAATGATCCGGCCAGATTGTATGGGTGTATTTTCCGCCCTTCTCGAGGAAGGCGGTGTACTTCAGGACGTGATCTCGCAGAGAATGGATTCTGGGAGTCCAGATTCCATCCTTGATGGATTGATTCGTGATCTGGGAGAAGGGCGCGGGCTGGTTCCCGTTCGAGTCAACCCAGAAGCTACCGTGCGATACGTCTATTGGCCTGTGTGAATCCAATGTGACGTGGATGTCGTTCAGCGATTTGTGATGCTTGTTGATCATCAAGGCCACACGCTCCATGTCTGCGCGCGCTCCCGGTACCGGCAGCGACCCGTCATCCATGAAGTCATTCTGCGGATCGATGATCACAAGATCGATCTTCTTGTTTCTCATTGGTCTCCTTTTCTATCGGTAAAATGAATCACAGCTTTGTAATTTCGCGAATGGTGAGCACGGTCATGACTTGGCACGCACCCAGAGTGTTGTATGCTTTTGTATCTTCCCAATAGGCATTACATACTCTGAGTCTTGCTTCGTTATCAACACGCACACATTTCAATACTTCTTCATTTGTTTTGGCTTTATCCCAGGCTTCAGCCCTCGCTACTGCGTCCTTCTCGAATCCTTTAAGGGCTAGTTTAGTGTTCGGAAATGACATCCAGTCCTTTCAGAATCCGAAACTTTTGAATCCCAGTTTCGTATTCCAGGCTTCATAGATCTGCTCTACAAACGCTTCCTGTAGGCCGGTAAATCGACCATTCAGCATCTTCTCAATGCTAAGGCCGACATCGAATATTTGTTGTCGCTGTTCAGGAGTCTGAAGATACTTCTCGATCGCTTGAACGAGATACTCTTCACTGATGAAGTCATGCTCCTTCCAGAACTCCACTACTTCTTCCCAGGTGGGATCTCCTTTGTCTCCACCGTTCAACAGGTAATCCAAATCTATTCTTGGCATAAACAACTCCTTCAGAGCCAGAGCGAAGTCGCCCTGTGTCCAACCTATAGATCGAAGGCGTTCAACCTCCGTCTCCGCTTGGGTTTGCAGGTCCGAGATTTCCATCTTGGGATCCTTTTAAGCATGTGATTTCAGACAACAAAGCTGAGATCGCCGCGGCTAGAACTATTTCGCCTCTTTGATCTCGCACTGTGGGACAATCCTGTGGAAAGTGTCTATCTAGTTGCTTCGCGGCTTCATGAATGGTTGCCGCCAGTCCTGCGTAGCCCTGTATGTCTTGGTAAGCGGCAGTTACAATGTCAAGTTGTGTTCGATACTTGTCTCGTTCACTCAACGCTTGAACACGAAGCGCACCTAGCTTTCGTTCATTCTCTTGGGCTACGTCTCGTTCCAGAACTATTCTCAGAACTGCGGCCTTAATCAGATCAAGGTCGGTAATAGGAGTGACTTCACAATCCTCTAACCGAGTGGAAATTCCACTGTTTATGAGAAGTTCATGGGTAGGTGGAACAAAACATGTGAGATCGTACAGATCAGGATGGGATACTTTCCAGACGAAGGCTTCTTCTTCAGGCAGGTTCATGCAGTCTCCTATTCGTCGTGGCCGTGCTTCAGCTTGAACTTCTCACCCCAGAAGCACAGGAATCTGAACCGAGCGGCACAGCCTTTTGTGTGGCAGACCCAATGACTTATGGTGTGATTCTGATCTCGCCCTTGAGACTGTGAGCGCTCAGTTGTTTGATTGCAGATAGGACATGGAGCCGGGAACCCTTTTTGCTCTTCATAGCTCCCGCACAGTTGGCAATCTTCGTGTTGCATATTAGTCCTTCTTGTAGAGGCGTTCCAGTTCCTCGATGTCGTTTGGGATAGGCTTAGAACACTGACAAAACAATCTGCAATGATACCCACAGCGAGTACCTGTGCAATATGGAGCCGGTGTAGCCTTACAGTATAGGTCTTGACAGTGTGGAACACGGACGCCAAAGATCAATTCACGCAGCCAAGGGAACAGACCTTTCATATCGCCTCCATCGCGGCCTTGACCCGCTCATAGATTGTAAACATCCTCTTTGTGTCTGCTTGATTCAGCATGCGCATTGAGAAGAATGTCGGCATTCCATTCACGGATCGAGGCCCCGCTTCGCTGAGATACTCATAGATCATCCCTGGAGGATCATCCAGGAGTTCTTGTTTGAAGTCATCACCTGTAAAGACCAACAGCATGAACACCATTCCAAGATCTTTAGGATTGCGAACGTGCCGGTCGGTAAAGATCTTTCCGCTGAATAGATCCACAGCGATTTGTTTCAGTTCTTCGTCAGTCTTTATAGGTATCATTAGTCTCCTACTGATGACGTAATCTTGCGCCGGCCGCTGGTCTTGATCTCCTGTTGAGATCGATCAATTCTTTTGTACGGACCACCACGGCTCGCACCGATAAGACCCCGAGTCTCAGCCAACGTTCGCAATTCTTCTATTCTTGTCGCGGAAGTTCTCTCCGCAGCGGCGATGTATTCAGCCGCGTCCTCGAGACTGATGTCCAGAATCGAAGCGTTTCTGCACACATTGAATATGTCGCGACCGACATACCCTTCGTCATTGGGTCTGGCTTGCTTTGCTGCTAGGCCGAAGTTCTTGATCTGAATGTCCCAGATCTTGTCCTTCTCGTCTCGTTCAGGAATGTCGAAGAAGAATGTGATGGCGGCTCTGGACAGCAACTCTGGTGGCAGATCTTCTATTCTGTTACAGGTTGCCAGCATGACTGTATCCCTGGGTGCAAAGGAGCGACCGATCTTGAAGGCGTTGCGAATGTTCTTGATCGATTCGCCAACCAGAGATGACTTGCACGCCTGAAGCTCCAACGCTAAACACTTTACCTTGGCGTCGTTAGCAAGGGATTTGGCCAGCAGAGACTTCCCGGTTCCACCGAGACCCAACAGCAATACGAAGAAGATATTGCCGTCAACAATTTCCTTCAAGAGCTCTCCCAACATTCCCTGGGATACTCCCGAAGTATCTCCACCACCAGCGGCGCCGGTGCCGGAGACTCCCTTTTCAATTTCATCCACGTACCAGTAAAACCCTGGCTTCTTTCTTCCGCGATTGAGTTTCCTGAAAAAGTTGACAGCATTTTCATTGCCGCCGATATCCGCCAGAGTTTCCTTCCCGGGCCAGACCGTGATACCCGGTGCCTGATTGATCGTCCTGATTTGTTTGGCTGAAAGCTCTTTCATGTCCAGCCCTTCAGGAGTCATACTCAGGGCCAGAATCTGCTCGATAACGAACGGAGGCAAGCCAAGGGTTGCATCCAAAGCCTGCCGCAACGTGTCTTCATCCGGTGGAGGAAGCAGCTTCGTCTTGTTTTTGTTGTCGGGATCAGGCACTTCTGTTGACTGATAGATGTTGAGGATGATTTCTTTTCTCTCTTCTTCTGTGGGAAGGGGATCATCAATCATCAGAACGTGCGCTGCGATCTCCGTTGGCAGCGGATCTTCTTCCGGCGCCATCAAGACCAGGAGTCGGGTTCCTTCATCCGGTGCACACTTCCAGGCATTGACTGTGGATTTGAACGGATCACGAAGATTCAGAATCGCTTGCGCGAACGCCGCCGACCCTTGAATGTTGGGTCCGAAATACCGATGAGCATTCTGCATGATGACGATGGAATCCTGCGGCAATCGCAATGCCTTCTCCACCATATCGACAGGGCGACCGGTATCTTTTTGAATATCTTTGATCGCGTCTTTGTATGTTGTATCCACATCGGCATCGGACTTATTGGCGACCGCTTCGGCCGCTTTCGCTCCCTTGACCATCATGATCAGTGCGAGCTTGCCCAACTTATTGAAGCCGCGCGCACCGTTCACGATATCCCACACGATGAGAGGATACTTCCCATTAATGCCGGTCTGAATCGAGGACACAGCCGCGATTTGGTCGGCGCTTACGACCATCGCAATAGGAACACTCTTAATCAGCGCCCTACGGATCTCCTTTTCAATTGTTGCCATCTTTGCTCCTTTCTTACTCCTGTTTTTCCTCCGGATTAATGCTCTTGATGTCTCCGGCTTCTTCCAATCCCCCAATTACGAAGTTGAAGGCGCCGAGTAGTTCTTCCCGGTAGGGCATGCGGCCGAACTCTGCTTCGTATTCTCGAATGATTTCATCCAAAGCATTGCTCATTATGTCGGCCGGGGTATCACCCATTCTTAGTCCCTTGTCTTCCGCCATCGCTCCGTTGAACAGCCCGGGTTCTTCTCCAGATTCCATATTCCACCAGCCCATGAGTGCCTCCTATTTGTGGGGTTGTCGCCGCCATGAGACTGTGCCATCCTCTCTTCGGTATGGATTGTCTCGATGCTCCGGCAAATAATGGAAGTAACCCCAAATCTGTAGAGATTGACACCAAAATTCCAGCTTGCACATCGCTCGCCAGAAGTAATAGTAGATCGTCTTCATACAAAGAGATTGTCTTTCAGGACTGCTGCTCGTTGCTTCCTACACCAGGATCCCCACGCAAGGACATGGCAGGAGCCGGCGCGTTTGCTTTCCGTAATGAAATGTACGACTCGTCCACCGAGTTCTAAGCTTGTCACTGTTCTTGTTAAACCTTGAGGCGTGATTAACACATCGCCTGTTTGCGGATCGACTCTCGGATCTCGTTCTGGGGGAGCGTTGACTCTTGCTTTTTTCATTAATTCAGTTCTCCAGGCGGAGGTAGTACCAAAGTGAATCTGATCTTGCCTTCAGGTGTGATCCATGGATCCAGCATTACTGGTATCGGAATGGAGCGAAGAAACTCCCAAGGCTCGTCGACTTTTTTCAGGACGACGCCAATGATGTTGAGTCTCGCCAACCATTCTTCCAGCTTTTCTTTCGTGCTGCACAACAATAAAAACTCTGTGTCATCCATTGTGACTCTTACCGGCTGATTGGATGGATAATACAGAGCTAAAGCGTAGCCGGTTATATCTATAAGAGTGGAGTCTGCACCAGTTCTTTTCATAGATCGTCTAAGGCAACCAAAGGCAGGATGATGGTCACTGGATCGACCTGGTTTTGCTCACACTCGATTCGTTCATCATCCTGCCCCACTCGTAGTAGCAATCGGATTACAAGCACAATAAGTCCTACAAGGACACTCCAAGCTAAGAACTTTAAGAGAACTATAAGAATTATCATGCTTCTCCAAGAGAATCAGGACCAAGATCCGGATTTTTTCGTTGGTGGAATGTTATCGATTGCAGCTTGGCATTGGCGCGCGGCTGCGGCGAGATCGCCTGTGCTCCAATTATCAACGACCGCCTGACACGCTTCGAATAATTCCTGATGGGATTCCGTGAGCGCCTTCATCTTCTCGGTGAGATTGTTGAGCAGAACATTGGCGGTGCCTACAATGTCCGGTGTTGGACCGCACTTGTGTAGCAGGAATGCATTCGCAATGACTTCATTCAGAATGCGATAGCGATCTTCTTCTTTGTGATGGCCTTTGTTGCCGTTGTAGACCGTTCCGAGAATCGTAGAGTAATTGGCGCCGACAGCGATGACCGATACGTAATCAGCATGGTGACTGACTACAACCCGGGCTCCGTTGGATGTTCCTCCAACTCTGAAGTCCCGATTGTCTCCACCCAGGTTGATGGCTTCTATCAAGTTCTGCACAAACTCTGTTGGGTTGTGTTCTATCTCTGGTATTGCATCATTCAGAATGAACACTGTCGTGTTTAATCCCATTCTTTCTCCCCTATTCCAATCCTATTTCTCGTAAGCCTTCTTCTGTTTCCTCGGCCTCCACTTCAATTGGGTCGCAGCACCAGTCTGCTCCATCGTAGGTAGACCAGATATGTCCACACGCCGCACACTTATACGCTTTCACTTGGGAACCTCTGTGACCTGATGTTCATAGACAATGAACAGCCAACTCCAGCGATCTCGTAGGATCTTCGGATCGATGGCATTGATTTCTGCCTCATTCAATTCAATACCAATCGGAAACCCATACGTTTCGTCACCACCCTTGACTTCTTTAATCACTCCAACAAACTTGCGGCCGGGAGCTTTAGTCTTAAGTTGGTATCCCAAATGTTCTGAATCGACCAGCACAGAAGTACCAATGTCAGCATCGGTGTATCTTCCTAGCTTGCGAGATTCTTTTTGTTTCTCTTTCAACCACTCGAGTAGTGGTCTATTGGTTGACCAGCCAGCATCAATGTTCTGATTGGTCTCTCCGGTATCAACGAAACGATACATCAGAGAAACTCCGTCTTCGATCTTGGCAACCTCTCGCCCTGTTACAAAGTCCACCAAAGGTCCGCGTTCTGCGAGAGGGATACCTTCTGGCACCTGACAGAGTTCTTCAAGCGGGTGCACGGTCCCAAAAGGCGCACCAGTATCCCAATGATATTCTGTATCGAGATACCTATTCCCAAGCTTCTCTCGGATCCCAATGAATCCTTGACCCGTATAGACGCCGAGATTAAAGTTCCTCGCTGAGATTCGATACAAGTAGCCCGGTTTACAGTCTGATATCGGAATGGTCTTAGGTGCGCTCTCAAGAGCTTTATTGAGATCTGTCATGATTTTCTCGTAGAATGGATTGTAGAATTGATCGATCTGTTCGCCGAGTCTATTCAACTCTTCTCGTTCTTCATCCGTGATTCCAACCGCAAAGTCACGGTCAACCAGTTCATGATATCTGGTCAGTCTTTGCTTCTGTATCTCGTCCGGCGTCATCGCTATCCCCTTTAAGTATCATCGCGATCTTCCATTTCCAATCGACATCGGGCTGTCCCAAATTGTCTTCCAGAGTATCGCAAAGTTCACCCCACCACATCGGTATCATTTCTGGGGCTGCAAACTCTACTGAGGAACGAAGATCATCCAGTACAGCAAGAAGGTCAGTCTCGGTCCCTGGTACTTCATTGATGATTGCTTTTATAACGTCGAGAAGATTTCTATCGGGCATAGGTCTCCTGTCACAGAAACTTGGTTTCCATAGATGTATCACGGCTAAGACAGAATTGCAATGAGTTATTCGTTGTAGTAGGACTTCCAGATTCTCTTTTCTTTGCCGGTGAATTCGAATCCTAACTCTTTGAGTTTGGCTCTGAAAGCCAGTCCTATCTCTTTGGATTGCGTTTGGATCGGAGTCGCCGTAATACCTCCTGGCCGGCGATAATCTATTATTTCAAACGGCTTCGTGTCCAGCATGAAGAAGCCGTGTTCGTCCATATAAAACCTTCTCGAATTAAGAAGACGCTCAGCTTCTTTCCAGGGAATTCCTTTGGCCGGTGTCAGTACCCGCGAGATCTCTTCACTCTTATCCTTTGGGAGATAGCAGCGTCCTATGTGAGTAATGCGTTCCGCATCCACTAACTCTTTGAGTTGTATTTCATCCTCTACATCGTTTTGCAGAGTGACTGCCATGAGTCTCCCGATACTGGTGTAGTCCTGCGCATGCAGGATCAGATTGTTAACCATATCAATCACAATCAGACCGTACTCTTCCGGTGCCAGGTAGGGATAGGGAGCGTAAACGTCAGTCATCGGATTGTCGAACTTCTTATCCTGACGGTGATCCATATAATCTTTCCGCATCTCGTACCAGGTATCGAGATACGTTTTCAGATAGGCTCGGTCCTTTTCGAACAGCCTGACGTTGTTGATGACATGAGGCAGGGGATTAGTCCAGCGACACATGCGGTGCTCTCGTCCGTCCATATCACGGATCGTGACTGCTATTGAGCCTCCCATAGATCTCCTTAAGAGCCTTTGCGAATGACATCCTGCAAATGACTGGCAGGAAACATGGCAATGATCTCTTCTTTCTTTTTCTGCTTAGCCTTGAAGTCGATAGTGTCGAAGAGTAATGACAATCGCCCGGGTGGCATTTCACCTTTAGCGATTGCTTCCAGGGTCCAGACAGCAAGCGCATCGAAGTCTTCGAATGGAATGGGTTCGCCTTCAATCGGTGTCAGGTAGTTGCTCAATGCCTTTAGCCTCCTGTGCATGATCTGCACACCATCTAACACCAATTCCGCATTCTCCACAAACCAATTTATCACATGTAATACAGGGTAGAGTGTCTCCGGTATCACCACAGACAGAGCACGGCTCTTCTCGAACTTCATTAAGCGCTTCGAAGATCTCTTCCCAATCAAACTCAGGCCAGTCAAATACATCGTCGCTCATAATGCTTCTTCACAGACCGGACAATTTGAGAAGTTCATCCAGGCGTAGTGACCGAAGCCACATCGCGCACATTGCAACAATTCTGGTGGTAGTTCTACTTTGCACGCAACTCTGCCGCAGTTCTTGCAGCAGATTCTTTGCAGGCCGTTATAGGTATTACAATTACAGCAACCATATCCCGGCATTACATTCGTGTGAGAAACAAACCTACACATTGGACTCGTATTCTTTCTTGAGCTCTCCGACAGTGGTCAAGACTCCGTACTCAGAAAGCAAGATAGTTTCCGGCGCCAGGAATCTTCCCTCATTGCGATCATTGAACGTTACAGTTTTTACTGACGCCGAAGCGAACCATTGATCCTCAGTATCGAAGAACAGCCGCAGGACTACTGGAAGGGATAAGCATGGCACCGTCAATTCCCCGATTAAAGCGTGATCAGCCCACACTCTTATGTGTCCGTGCTCGCCCTTTATTTCCGATGCAATTGAAGTGATTGGATGTTTCAGTGAGTAGTAGTCGGTGCTCATGATTCCTCCGGCGTCCAGCCTTCTCTGATGGGTTTATTCAGACAGTACGCGGTGTAGATTTCTTTGGTCGTAAGGTAGGTCTCGTTTGGTCCGGCTCTGTTAGCAACAAGCAGTTCATTGAGATTGGAGTAATCTATAGCGCTCAAGCCTTTCTTTTCCACGCGCTCCAATCTCTCTGGCAGACGTCTCATTCCGTCTGCGCCATACTCACTACGGTAATAGTCCTTGAATTCATCAAGGGTCATTCCGTATGTGACTGGAGCATCAACGACAGTCGACCACTCCAGATAGCGATCGCCATCAGGATCAGTTGTTGGGTTGATTTTTACTATGTATCTCGGCAAATTGTGGTCCTCCGCAGCGGCCCAAATTTTTCAAATTTTCCGCGCGAAGTTTCCCAAAATAGGGCTTCCCCGTCGCCGGCCAAAATTTTGAGTTTTCCGCGCGGAGTCCTTATGCCTTCTTTCCGGCGTTTTGGGTTGAACATTCCATCAGGGCGAGAGTCAAAGTATGGCTATCATACCCTTCAGCTTCGGCCGCCTGCATGATCTCGTGTGGAAATAGGCCGAATTTGATGCCATGTCGTTGATTCTTGTCCATCGCTTCCCAGAGCTTTTGGGCTTTTTCTCGAGTTTCCGGAATTGTCATTGTTCTCCGTCTTTCTCCTGCATCAACATGTCGTAGTTATGGCGTAAAGAGGCAATTTCGTCCAAAGCGGCTTCCAAGGCGTTTGCCGCTTCTTTGTGAATTGGCGGAACCTGATGAACTCGCGTAAACACCGTTTCGCCATATAATGGGCCGGCACCGTCATTGATCGGAATATTGTAAACGCCTCTCAAACGCGAAATCAGCGTAGGGTTGATTTCGGTCATTTCAGTCCGATCCTTCAGTAAATCTCGAATCTCCTGTTTGACCGTTTTGTGCGCTTCTCGCTCTTGGGTGAGTTGTTCTTCAATTTCAGAAAGTTCGTTATTTCGATTTAAGAGCACATTCAGTTTTTTGAGTATGATGTTCGACCAGGTTTCTCCCTCGTCTTCCTGGCTTGGTGTGTAGTTGAAAGCATCAAATTCAGCCTTGATTAGATCCCACTGTTCAAGGTCTTCCTGCTTTTCCTCGACTATCTGAAGCAGATCGTTTACGTCTGTTTGGGTTTTTTCGAGTGCCGTTCGCAGGGCGTCTACAAGCTGAACTCCCTCTAAAATCACTTCTTTCGCTTTTTCGAGCGTTTGGTTGGATTCCGCGAGAAGTGTCTGTACTTGTTCTACCTCGATTGTGCGTCTATCGGCATACGCCTTCATATCCACGAATTGCTTTGCTGTGACCTGGTGTGCCTCAACTTCGGTGTCGTACAGATAGCCTTTGGCGGCCATAATAGCGTCATCTTTGGACAACTCGAACCATAGTTCGAGTTCCGACTCTGAAATCACATCCGTTACCGATCTAGGTTGCGGACCATATGGATCCAATTCCCAGTTATCCCTGTCTCTGTGTTTGTTCAGGTTGAGTATCTCGATTGCTTTCTCGATAGTCATTTTTCTCCCACTCTACGTGTCCGAACAAGACTCTAGCTTGTCCATACGGATGTTCTCTGACCCATCGCTTTGCTATTCGCCGCGCCTTGGCACGACCTGTCGCGTGAAATAGTTCTTCGCGCTCATTGATCGGAGACCAGAACGGAGATCGATCACAGGCGATAGTGAATTCCTCTCTGTACCGACCAAAATACCAACGTCGAAGTCTTTCATAGATTGTCATATTTCACCGGAGGGAATGCCGTTCCCGAGAACATTCCACAATGTTTGCAGATACCACCACCATTCGTATATCCGCGCCTTTCCATTTCGTGGCTCTCACAATCCCGTATCTTTTCGAACTGCTTCCAGGCTGATTCTTCGGCCTCTTCAACTTCAATCCCTTCCCCTCGAATGAAAGTATCAGGATCTCGAGGAAACGCCTCGAAGAAAGCTGTGCGATAAGACCCGACTGGATCGTTGCCTTCCATGGAATTGGCTACAGCCGCCATAGCTTCCGGTTTCTGATCTCGAAAGACGTCAGTCATCGAGATGTCGGTGAAAACGACTCCATCTTCTCCAGCCTGACAGAAACAGTCTTCAGGCCAGTCTCTTTGACACGTATAAGGCTTGCTATTGAACAGCCCCACATAGTTATTGATTACTTTTCCCATTAGCCTCCGCCATTGAGATGCTCGCTTGGTTTTGTTCCGGGTGCCGACCGAAACGGCCAGAACCGCGGTTCACAACCTTCCAGGCAGGGACGAGAGTGCCATGCCTACCACTCTCGTCCCTGCCGCCGAGGAATATTAGTATGCGGGCGCATTGCTGGAACGCCCGCATACTAATATTCCTTTGTCAGAGAAGTCTGTCGATGGAAATTTTGCCATATACCGTTTCTGAGTACAGAAACGGTATAGCATGGGTAAGATCTTAGAAGAGCATGGTAAAGCCATGTATAGCTATTACTATTTCTTTCTCTGCCTTTCTTTGCATGTGTCTACTTTTTACACTAGTAGTCCATTACAAAAGTGGCTTAAGTACTTTTATTGCAATATTTGACAACTAGTGTAAAAAGTATACTAGTTGGAGGGGGTTTTTGTGGGGTGTGTTACTGATTTTTTGTTGGGTAAAGAGAGCTTATATTTGAAACTTTGGCCGTGAGAAATCCTGGTAACGAGTCCTCGATCTACGGCGAGTTGTAATCCCTTGACGACTGATTTTCGAGATAGCCCGGTGAGCTCTTCCAGCCTGGATAGACTCAGGAACTTCGAATCGCGGTGCCAGCCGAATGTCTCTCGAACGATTGTGAGGACAACGCGAAGCTCGCAATGATCCATTTGTGGAGCGAGATCGAATAACAGATTTGGAGTTTGTGTGTAATTTGGTGCCGGAAACTTTTTCGCCATAACGATCCTCCGAAAAGCGGTGGTGATCGCCGGAGATCTTATGCTTTTTTGTTGCTTTTGTCTATTAAATCAGTATGATACTGAAAAGACACCAAGAGCGCCCTAACTTTCCTCCGTGGTGGTCGATAGTTATTCAGGGCGCTCTTTCTTCATGGGTCGGCCTTGTTTTGCTGGAATCATGCATCTTGCTCGGTCTTCAGCGTTCATTTCGAGTAGCTTGAGGGCTCTGGCCTCAATTTGTCTGACTCGTTCTCGAGACATACCGAACATGTCTCCTACTTCTTGCAGAGTTCGATCCTCATCCCGATCTAATCCCCATCTGAGTTCCAGAATGCGCTTGTGTTTGTCCGACACGTATTGAAGTGCTGGTATGCATCTGGCGTTGCGCTCTGCTCGCTCTCTGCGCTCTATTTCCTTCTTTTCTGCTGCTTTAGCTTCTCTTTCGCGAGCTTCCTCGGCCAATGTCTTGCCGGATATAGTTGGGAAGCAGGTGAGACATAGGGCTGTTCGGCCGAACGGAAGAGGCCCGGTGCAGTCTCGACACACGCCGGCCTCTTTCCGACGCTGATTGCGCGCGGCTGTCTTTCGACGCATGTACTCGAGATGTTCGTCGCAGAGTGTATGACCGTCCTTTAGTGGCTTTTTGCAGCCTCCGGACAGACAAATCCCCGCGGCGCGGTCCTTTTCTCGCTGTTCTTTGGCTTTATCCTGAAATCGCTTGAGACATCGGTTGCAGGCTCGGCGATTCGCCTGTTCTCTTGGATTACCACATGTAGCGCACAGATCATTCTCGATCGCTCGTTCTCGCTTGGAATCCGACCTGGTTTGAGCTCTGGTTCGGCAGGTGCTACAAGTCTTAAAGCCTTCATCTCTGGCTCGCCCACAATGACATAAACCCTTGTCTTTGTTGTTCTTGATCCTAGTTCGTTCGGCTTCTTTCTTGTTGGATCGATATTGGGCAGATTTGTCTTTGCAGACTTGGCACTGTTGGAATCCTTCGATTTTGGGACGACCACAACGGCACAAGTCACGCGTATTAAAGGCTTTCTCTCGTTCTTCTTGTTCTATTCTTCGCATTCAGAGTCCAGTTAGCAGTTACATGTCAGTATATCCCTGATTGCAGTCCCCTCCTTGGCTCTAGGAACGATTTTGTCTTTTCCCTATCGTTCGGTGTCATCAAACAGTCAAAAACCTCTCTTCGAGTCAGTGCGGCCCACTGTCGCCCATCCATTGCGACATGAACAAAGCCATTGCTTCTGTGAGTACGATCATTTGCTGGTCTGTCAGGTCTTGACCTTCGACAAGCTCGTATTGATCTGCAATGTCCTGGAGAACAGGAATGAACAGATTGTTGTATTTGCAGGTCATCACCTTGAAACCGCGAGCTTCGGCGAGTTTGAACATCACTTTGAGGAATGCTTCGTACTCTTTGCTGCGTTTTATGAATTCTTCTTCGGTCATATCAGTGCTCGTGCTCTTCCCCGGCGTCACACAGTACGCATGTCGGGTCTTTTTCCTGCTTGGAGTCGATTATTGTAATCGTTGTCGGATCGTAGGGTGTGGGTGTTTTTGGTTGCGCGAGTCTCAGGACGAACTCGATGAGATTGGTTCGTGCGATGTGCCAGTTCTTGTGAGCTATCTGTTCGTCCTCGCTGGTTCCTTGCTCGCTCGCTAAATCCACTGCATGCACTGTTTGATCGTAGGCATCGAGCTCGGTCTCGAATGCCAGCTTAAGCACATCCACAGGAAACCTAGTTTCCAGATCTTGCTTGATTTCTTCGACAAATTCTTCCAGTTTGATGAGAGAATCAGGAAGATCTTTATGATCTTTTTTGTATTTCTCGATCATCATCAGAAGGTCGTTGATGAATCGCATCGGGTCCATGTGGTCTCCAAGGTGAACCGGGGATTTCTCCCCGGTTTTCAGTTACTTGCGTTTCGAAGCGGTCTTCTTCTTCTTTTCCGGCTCTGGAGTTGGTTCAGGAGCCGGTTCAGACGCCACCGCTGCGGGTGTAGGATTCTTAGCCGCGGCGATCGATGCCTGCAAAGCAGCCATGATGTCCATGGATGGCGGCGGCGGCTCGTCCTTGCGCTTCTCGGGGATCTTGCCGGCCACCTTGTCGTTAATCATCACTTTCAAGGCCGTCTCGTACCGGTCGACCAATCCGGCGCTGACTTCCTCGAATGTCTTTGTCATTGAATCGATCAGATTGCCGGCCAGTTCCAGGGCCGGAGGCGCGACGGCGATTGGCACCTTATCGAGATCGGGGATATCGGTCACCGACCGGAGTTGGGCCGGATACCGTAGTTGAAGAACGAGCAAGGCGCCATCGTGAGAGATGAGAGCAACCGGGTTCTCACGTTCGCGGATTATCAATTTGGCGATTGCGGCGACGCCCTTTTGTTCCATCGCTTTGACGAGCAATCCATAGGTCGGTCCGGCGACCGCGCCATCCGGTCCCAAAAGATATGGGGTGACAAAGTAGCTTTGAGGGATCTCATCGAGTGGAACGAAATTCTCGACGTCGATGATCTTCGGGTTTGCCAGCTTGATGTTCTTGAGATCCTCGGCCTCGATCACAATGTACTCGCCCGGCGACCACTGATATCCCTTGACGATCTGATCTGCTCCCAAAATCCCCTGGCAGACCTTGCATCGCTTTTCGTAACCGACGCCTCCTTTGTCTTCGTTGTGTAGCTGATTGAAATGGGTCTTTTCGTCGTCGTCTCCCTTATATAGCTTGACGGGAAACGAGACCATACCCATGCGAAAGTAACCTTTCCACATGCTTCTCGACATTCGTTAGTTCTCCTTGTTTTCAAGTTTCGCTGCTCGTACCACAATAGAGATTTTGTTGTACAGATCTCCATAGATTTCCAGAACTACTCCCAAGTGCACCTTCAAGATTTGGGCGGCGACTCTGGCGCTGCTGACGTTTATGAAATTAGCGTGTGAAGCCTCGATGTCTCCCATGTAGTACGTGATATGGATATTAATCATAATGCCGCCAAGATAATCTCAACTTCAGGAATGTGTAATCGACCAGACCCACGGACAACTCGATCCATCCCAGATCTTTTTCGAGTCTGATGCCGAATAGAGTTAGTGCCCACCCATCCTGAAATCGAATAGCTCCGAATAATTTCAGCTTGAACAGTTTGAATCCGTATGGCGTCTTGGTGAACTTTAAACCAAGCAATACGAATTCCCAACAGCCAGCAAACTTGGTGTAGGAGATCACAGTCATTACGCCTCTTTCAATTCTTTGACTTGTTCTTCGAATGTGACAGCCGCTCCCATCAGAAACCAGCTTTTATAGCTGGTCTTGAGCCATAGAATTTCTTCTGATGACATTATTTGGAGATCGAGACTGTTCGGCGCCCACTTCTCCCATTCAGCATCAAACCGCTGCGCGACTTTTTCGGTTATGAGCATTAGCTTTTTCCTTGTAGTAGTTGGGATCATCTCGAATGAGATCTTCCGACATGAGCATCTTCACTTCTTTTTTGATCTGTCCGCACTCGAAGGCGATCTTCGCCGCTTGATATCGGTCTACAAATTCAAACTTATCTGTAATGAATCCCTGCTCGCCGCCTCGAAGATTCACAAGTCGACCGTATGAGTAGAACACTAGGTCGTGTCTTTTTGCGGCGTACCATATTCCATTCTTTTGGATTGCAGCAGCTTTAATCATTAGTAGTGAATCTCCTTGATGGCGATGAGAGACTCATCAAAGATTTCAAACCCTTCAATGAGCCTGAGTCTAGCGGCGGCTATTCCATTATTTAATTCGGTGTTGAAGACAAATTGAACTCCGCCGTGTGGATCCTTCCAGTCTAGGAAGGTAGGGAAGTAGCGGCCGGAGAGAGCTACGCCAAGGATGGCGTGTTCTGGATCTTCACCCATTTCTCCAGGGTCGTAGAACAATTCCAACCGAAACGGTGCAAACTCCCGAGGGCCTTTTGAAGTCTCGTATATGGGATAGTCATCGTTCTTGAATCTCGGCTTCTTTTTCTTTAGTGGGGTCCATCCCATGTCTAGGCAGCATTGATGGTGAATAGCCCTGAGTTTTTCATCGATTGTCTCTAGTTTGAGATATTGAAATTCACTTAGTTCTGCGTCGGTCGGTTCATCGCTGAACTTCACAGGAACATTCAACGCGGTACAAACCCGGCCGAACATTGCCGGTTCAAATCCAAGGACTAATTCTGTTCCGTACGCCATATCACTCCTTGGGGCGTTTGAAGACGTAGATGATGGCGGGTCTGGTAACACCAAACAAGATCTGGACTAATTCCCAATCATCTGCGCCATATTCATTCAAGACAGCCTCGATGATGCTGCTCTCAGTTTCTATCACTCGGTATTCCCACATGTTCACCTTCTTTTAGACTTTTTAGGTGGGCGTTCTGCTTCGAGGCAGACACGAGTTGAATGCGGGCCACCGCACAGGCTGCACAGAGTCTCATCAGGGGTTTGCCGTGCGCGCACGAGGATCCTTTTGATCTCTCTTAGAATAATCTGAGATCGATCGCCCTGACCTATGTAACCCCATAGAACGTGCTGAATCTCTTGTAACTGATTTTCCATGTCATGCCCTCTGGACGCTGACTACTTCGTCCTGCAAAGTCTCCATGAAGCTTGTGAGTATGTCCTGGTGATTCAAGTCCTGATTCTGCTCATAAGTTCGTTGAACTGCGTAATCAAGATCCTGAAGCATCAAGCCCGCCGATGTGACACCAGAAGCTATCTCGCGGTCGATCGCTTCGGACGTAGCCAGATCGACTATGTTTGCTATCATAGCGCCCGAGGCGATTGAGCCGAGAGTTATGTTGATCTCTTCTTGTTTCGTCTTCACGCTGTACAGAGCGAAACTGTCCGCGAACAGCATCTTTGTTGCATGCTCCACCATTTTACTGAGAGTCTCCTGGAGCGGTACCTTCTTGAGATAGATCTGGAAGATGTTCTGAGCGTCTTCGAAGTCCGGACTTGAAACTCTGATCTTCAGATCTACACGACCATCCCGGGTGATGGCAGGATCGAGTTGATCTGGTCTGTTTGTTGCGAGGATGATCAGAGCGCCGGATTCTTCCAAGCCGTCCATTTCCGCAAGAAACATTGGAACGATTGTGCGCTCCATGTCGGAGCTTCGGCCGATACCCCTTTGGCTGAGAATGGCGTCGGCTTCATCTATGAGAAGAACAGCGGGATACCCTTCCTTCGCTTTGTGTTCCCGTGCGCTGGAGAACAACTGGCGAATTATGCGCTCGGTTTCTCCTACCCACTTGTTCAAGATTTCAGGCCCTTTCACATAGAAGAAGCCGCGCGACGAGGCTTGATTGTGAGTTTTCGCCAGACTGGTAGCTGCCGCTTTTCCTAGCATCGTCTTGCCGTTACCAGGAGGCCCGTAAAGCAGAACTCCCTTCGGAGCTTGTTTATTATAGAATCTGTAGCGCTCGATATTCTGGTACGGCATCTCGATCGCCCGTTTCATCAATTGTTTTGCTTCTCCCTGTCCACCGATATCTTCCCAGGTGATATTTGTTTCCTGGGAGAAGACGAATTGATGATCGGACTTGCCTAGATTTATGACTGCGATGGAGCCGGAGGGATCCATTATTACTCGGTCGCCCTCTTCCACGGCGATGCTGGTTCTGACCACATGAGTTGATCCATCGTGTTCAACTTCTACACGAGATTGGTCAAGGACTTGTTTGATCGAGCGCACGGTGCCTGTTAGTTGAGGCGCTGATGCAGATACGATCTGCTTGAATTGATTCACGCCGACTGTCATGCCGGGGCTTATTTTCATGCTCGGCTTGTTCACAATGAGGCGTTCGTTGTTCACAACAATCGTGGCGGTTGTAGTGGGACTTTCAATATCTGCCAGCACCCAGGTTTCCAACAGTCCGTTACTTGTGTTCTTGACCAACGCCTTGTCCTTGCTTTCGAAGCTGACCAGCCGTCCGACTTCACCGGATTTCAACCGCACCATTTCGCCTACATGAAGGTCAGCCTCGGATCCTTCATTGATTTGAAGAATCGTACCTATGGATAATGGCGGAGATGCATAGCTGCGCAGGATCTCCTGCTGATCCTGTATGACTTCCTGGGCATGAGCCAGAGCAAGTTTCAATTTTGTTTCTGTATCTTCTTTCGCTTTCTTTTCCGCTGAATTGCCTTGAATCTTCTCGACCAATAAGACGAGATCCCCGTCAACCAACTGCGTTTGCATAGTTGGGCTGCTCATAGCTCTGTCTGGAGTGAGACCCCTGATCTGGATTTCAAACGATTTCAGATTGAATCCAGCTTCTCTCGCTGCGGCCTCAAGAGATTTGTCGTCCGACAGAATCAGAGTTTGAATCTTTCCTCCTGGCATCTGACCGATGCGGATTGAGATGGATTGTCCGAGTGCTTCGGTGATCTCGTGCTGTATCTGGCTGATATCAGGCAGGACAGCCGGTGCTACGGCAGTTGCTCCTTCTGCCGGCGCAGGTGGTTTTACTCTCTTTTGGTCTTGCATCAGATCTCCTTGTCAGAACTTTCTGGTGAACAGCATTGGCGGGCGGATTGAATTGAGAATCTCGCTATCTATTTCTTCTTCTTTGGACTCGCCGTATTCCAAGTTGAACCAGCGAATTAATTGCCACACAGCCCAACCAGCTACTATATCGGCTGTCGGGCCTAATGTAATTGAAGTGCCACACAAACTCTGTGTGGCCTCTGCATTCGAATATAGAGTCTTCTCGTATTCCTGGACTTCGGTATACGCACCAGGATTGATGGAATAAACACGAAGCGAATCCGCTCCCATCCTTGTTTCGATCAGGTATTCAGTACTGAGCTTGTACTTCAATGCCTTTTCGAATATAGGCTTTCGGGATTCGTCCATCGTGTCGGTCAGCATGAACACGACAGTTCCTAATGGTTCAGATCCGTCGCATCTGCCGTGTATTGTAACGTCGAGATCGGTAGCATCCTTGATAAGCTTGGCCAGAGCTTCTGTCTTGGACATTCCGATCTGATTGAGGTTGAACATCTGATTTGCGATGTTGTGCTCTTCGATCGTATCGAAATCCCAGATATGAATGTTCTTCAGTCCAAGTCTGGCCAGAGATAGGGCAACTCGAGACCCAGTGGCTCCACAACCAATGACGTCTATGCGCCGAGTTCCGAATGATAACGGATTGAATACTTCAACGTGGCTTTGAATGTTCATGGCGCTCCTTTAAGAAACAGAAAATAGATCACCAAATAGACTGCGAGTAAAAAGCTTCCAATTATGCAGTCTACGATGATCCACCTTGTCATCTTTTTTTTCTTGTGACTTGTATTGGGCCTTTCCGCGCTCCGGCTGCGCGCGCGATTGATGGTAGTCTTTGCAGAGGCGGTAGGCGCGGACCGACTTTTGCAGTGATCTCTTTGATCCAGCGCTCGCGGCGAGAGTTGTCAAGATCGGGCGGCAACACAAACCAGGGAACATTATTCACGCGAACCTTAAATCCGTGGACTTCGAACTGAATGGTGAAATTGAGATGTCCTTGCTTGTTGGCTATAACTCTCACAAAATATCCGGACGAGCTCTTGCTCGCTAGGGTATTCAATTGCGAATCATCCTGGGGACTTGCAACAGCCTCGAAGTTAACGTGAGAGTGTCCCCACAGGAAGAGAGAATCGAAAACTTCCGGATTATCGGACATTAAGATCTCGGTTCCCACATCCGCCTGTCCGCTAGCAGAGAGTGTGCAAGATCCGTGAGTTGCATGCTGTCCGACCAGAAAGATCTGAGTGATTGTAAACTCATTATCATTTCTGGTGACGGCGCCTAGCCAACCTAATTCCTGATGGTATTCATCGACCAGGATTTTCATGTCTGAATATGCTTCAGGCGTCATGAAAATCTTGGGTTCATTGCCTAGCAGTTGTAGTTCCCCTTGTTTGTGATGTTCCCATTTCCACATGTGGCCTCCTAAAATGTGTCGTCGTCTTCAGGTAGTTCGTATGTTTTGAGTTCTTTCAATCGACCTTTTTTGTCGACTTCAGGGAAGCGCGTGATGTACCTGCCGGCCTCATCGTTGATGTTGACCGACTCTACGAATTCAATAGCCATAGAGACTGCCGCTGCAAATTCGTAGTTACCAAGCAGCTTTGGAAACAGCCCGGTTGCTGTGCCGAGACATGCTTTGTCATTGAATATGTGTGGATGGTGCATTCTCCATCCTTTTTCTTTTATCTCGACCCGGCGCGTCTGATTAATCCAGCGCGGAATTCCGCTCTTCAATGGGACAATGATTTTGAATTCTACTATTTCGTATATCTGCTTCGTGTCTGGATGAGTGCAATACAGTTTCCTGGTGTGTACGTAGATGATCTCTTCGTAAGGATCTACCTCAATTCTGATTACTTTGGGGTGATTGATAATGAGTTTGTATTCTCGCTCCCAATCTTCGGCGGTGAGTTCGTGTCGTTCGCTTCTCTCGTGTTGGCGCGCCTCTCGAATGGCTTTAGTGAGTTGCCTTTGAAGGTTCTGAACGAGTTCGTTGTAGTCGTTTTGCTTGGAAGTGTAGTTTCTGAGTATGTCTCTTTTTGTCGTTTCGTGCAGAGTGGTACATATTTTTACGAACTTCGCTTGCATCTCATCCGTCATAGTTCCTATTTCCTCTTCTTTGGACGTCCGTCTGGATGGAAATCAGCTAAGGGCCAAGCCGTTATTGCCTGTCCTAAAGAATCAGCCGCATTGACTGTTTCAATGAATTCGATGGCCATCGTGATGAGCGCGGCGAACTCTCCGCTGGCCTGTAGTGCGGGAAACACACCATCCATATTTCCCAGGCATGGCCTGCCGGTCTGTGCGGTCTCGGCAAATATGTGCGGCGCCATTAAAGCCGGATATCCGAGCGGCGTCACTACACGAGTTGTGTTCACCCAATTGATGTAGGGGGCGTTCAAGTAAATGTCCAACCTGAACCTTCCCAATTCATGGCGTAAGCCGGTGAATGGGTTTGTTGCGTAAAGAGTTTTCAAGTGTACGATCATTGAGCTTCGCCGAAGCTCGATGCCGTCGACTTGAGGAATGGCCATGATTCTATCGTATTCTTTGCCAGGATCATCTATTGATGTTGCTCCTGTTTCTTCTAATTTCTTGGCCCGTCGTATTAATCTGAATAGGCGTCGCTGAGTCTCGACTATCTCCTGTTTGAGATCAGGCAAGGTTTTGCTGTTACTCAAGACTACGCGATCCTGGTAGAGTGCTATGAATTCATCTTTTGTGGTTTGTATCATGATCCGCCCTGTCTATGCGGCCCTGAAGGTTGACGACAATCAAGGCGATATCGAACCGCAGTCCAAACTCATCTTTTCTTAATGCTGTCTGCATTTCAGAAATGAGGGTTGGCAATTCAGATTCAGTTATGGCAGCTTCGTTTTCTTCCAATTCGAGTCTGAGAATGTTGTTCTGTTGATGTATTTCCAGTACGAGATCGATCAGACTATTGAGCGCTTGTTTTGCAGCTTCCGCTGTTTCTCTGAGGGAGACAGGATTTACGGGTGCGAAGTCTTTGTGTCCGAATTTGCCAGCCATGGTTCTCCAAGATCCAGATAGTTGTCTATGCCTTTCAATCCGAATTGATAGAAAGGAACGCCTGGAAGTTCGTTATGGGTCATGAGCGCTCCACCTAAGAACGCGTGTGTTGTTTCCGGATGACTGCCTACTGCGAGATCCCACAGAATTGCGTCTGGTTTGTGCTCCAAATGCTGAATTGCTTCGTAGTAATCACCTTGTTGCACAATCACTCGAGGATCCAGTGGAAGGTGTGGACTTATCAGAGCTATGACATCAGGATCGATTTCAATTATCTTGACTTCAGTGATGTCGGTGCGCGCAGTCAGATGGTGCACCATCAAGCCCAGGCCGAGACCCGCGCACAGAATTCTACCGACCGGAAGTCGATCACATAATTCCTTCATGCCGTACCAATGAATCGGATCATCCACCATCCAGGTATCCCATCGGCCGGCGAATCTTCGTTGCAATCCTATGACCGTAATTCTCTTTGTGATTCGGAAGAAGTCATAGCCGCGGACTCCTTCCATAGGATACAAATGCTTTTGATAATACGATCTTTGTAGTCTTGCATCTCCGACTGTTTGGGCTTTTATACCAGTCCAAGGCGTGCGCCAACTATCAATTTCCAGGGTCTTGAGATTTCTCTTCGTCGGCATAACGTTTCTCGATCTCGCTGTCTGAAATTTCGTGGATCTTTCTAAGTCGCTCGTATTCGAAATCTGTTACTTGATATGATCCTAGATTCCATATGGCAGTTCGATCCCAGAGATCGAAGCCAAGGAACTTGGCGGCTGCATCTAGTTCCTTGATGTATTCTTTAGTGCCGGCGATATCCAGAACTGTAGACGAATCTGGATCGTCGTATAGATAGCCGATGTGGGCGGCGATTGCTGCTCGTAGGGTGTCTCGTATTTCATCAGGCACTTGATCTGTTAGGACCACTTGCTGTGGCTTTTGTATTTGGCAGCTTAGAATGCGCTTGCAAGCCGGACACAAGAATACAGTTATGCCGGTGGCGGCTTCAGTTCTCCATTGAATTTCAGCAATTCGACTGTCGCAATGTGGGCAGATCGGTCTCCAGTCATCCGGTAACTCGCTCATTATTTCCCTCGTTTGTCGGTTAAGAATTGCCGGGTTAACTTGGCGCTATTACCCCATGTTGTGTAATGCTCTGTTGCTCCCGCTTTCCTGTGCACTACCAACCACTCGAACAATATCGGGTGGTACATTCTCAACACTTCCCAAATGTCCTTGGTATCTTTCTTCTCCCATCCTTGGGATTCACAGAAGGCACAGAAGTCGTCGAGCTTGCTAATGTGTAGTAAGTCGCGGTGTCTCATAGCGCCTTATTGATTGAAGTAGAAGAATCTGGTCAGAACGTCGACCACTTCGAGTGCTCCCTTCATGCCGTAGAAGGTTTTGGCGTGAAAGATTCTAGATTCGCGAAGATAATTCTTTCCTTCTTCCGGCACCATCAGGGACATGTGAATGTAGTGTCCTTCGGAATCGCCTTCAACCGCATAGATAGCGATCCACCGAAAGCGTGGCAGGGTGTCGGCGAATGGGCCGTAGCTGTCTTTGCTTCCATACCCTGGATACTGTCGGTACTCATTGCACAGATATGTACCGTCCAGTTTGTCATAGAGATTCCAAGGTGTGCCGTCAAACTTAGCGCCCTCAATATCGGTTGGAGTGCGCTTGAGCTTGTCCATTGCTTTTTCAAGTATCAATTTGCCGGTTGTAGTCTCATCCCAATCCCAGGCTGTGAACTTATCGACCAGTTCTGGTGGAGGCGGTCCCGGCGCCAGTACCGCATAGCGAGAATAGATCTGGACAACGTGTTGTACTTCTTTTGGTTTTTCGTCGCTCATGATTCTCCTTGTAGAGAAACCCATACCAACCAATAGAGCGATCGCGTTGGGTGTGACTTCATAATCACGCGATCGTAGGGCGTGGGATCAAAATCAGGTTCATCAACCCTGACCTTTCTTATCAATTCGCTCAGAGCTATATGAGAGACTTTTTCGACTTTATACCGAGATCCTTCGTAATCAATTAGCAAGCCTATTGGTGGTCTTGATGAATCCGTTTCAGGATCAAACTTCTTATTTGTTGCTAGGAATGTCGGCATGATCATCCTTAAATGTATGGCTGTATTTCAGGTCGATGTAGATAACGATCAGGAGCAGACACATAAGACCAAGACGAGTCATGTTTCTATCTCCTAGTCGCAGTTGTTGACAGCGATGTATCGGCCATCAGCAAGTCTTGCAAGTCCTTCTCCAAGGACGCTTTCAACCTCGAGCCCTGTTTCCAGGGAGATCACTTCGGGTGCGGCGTACTCGCAGCCGAGAAGTGCTTTTAACTGATCGGCGAGCGGCTGAGGAATCTTTTCCAGCCGGCCCTTCGTCTCGAACTGTTGGCAACTGACACAAGCGTATTGGTGATGAATCGTTCTGCCTGTAGCTTCAGGAATAATGAAATAGGCTGTGTAATACAGCCCAGGTTCGCTGTATAGAAACATGGGTTCTCCTTGTAGTGGGGAGGGCAACGACTCTACTGAGGGTTGGATTGTCGGCTGATGGTTTGGCCGTTGATAGAGTCGTTGCCCGAGGAAGCTCTTACTTGCCGTTGCTGTCGTCCTTGTACATAACTTTCTTGGATGCGTCCAGCAGCTTTTTGGCCTCATCTGTGGAAACGATGCCGATTCTGATGACCGGGTGTTGGAAGGTCAGAGGAATTGTGGCTGCAATGTAATGCATGTTGGTTTGCAGGAACACATCCTCTGGCGTGAATCCGAACACGCCGTCGCCGTTCGTGCCGTACGATCCATCTTCTGACGGCGAAGGCAGGACTTCGAAACGATGATCTGTACCCGCCACGCTCACAATCTGAGCCGTGTTGGTCAGTTGGCTATCGACACTGCTGACCTTGTTGACCTGATAGAACCCGATCGGATCAGCTACGCCTTCATTAAAGACGTAGATGAAGAAACTGACAGTTCTATCATTGAACAATCGATTCTTCTTGATCAGGTTATCGCGTTCCATGCTCCAGGTGACGCGCGGTGGCGGTTGTTTCTTTAGCAATTCCCGTTGATTGATTTCCGTCTGCGCCTGCTCGTCCAGGGCCGAAGTGTTGTTGGTTACGCGCTCGTCCGCACAGTTGGAGGCTGTGAAGGTGAGAAATAGCAACACCACTCCAATGAGAATTCTGACTGTTCTGGCATGGTTCTTCATGGTTCTCCTTATTTGTTGTATCGACTGAATTCGTCGACGTTAAGCTGGTAGGGCAGAGAGTCACTCTTCCACATTGCGCGGTTCCACATCTTGGACTTCGCGTTGTACTCTTCGACCCACCGAGCGAGGTTTTGGCGCTTCTGTGCGATCAACGCCGCCTTACTGAAGTTGGCGAACATTGAATCGCTGTCCGGTACCTCGCGAATGGTTGCGAGATCCGAATTGATCTTCTGGGTTGTGTTATAGATCTCCTGGAATTCCTCGTAGTTGATGAAGGCGGTATCCAGGACTTTCTCTGAGCGGTGGCCAATCCATGCAATTATGCCGACCACAAATACTACGCCGATCACCCAGAGTAAGAGCTTCTTGCCGTATTTGGTCTCTTCGCGCAGTTCTGAATCGAGTTTGTTGCTGTACATAGGATCTCCTTCTCAGCGCGGTAGAACCGCCTGATGCTTCGATGGTTTTGTATCGGGTATAAGACGAAAGTGGAGCGGAAAGCTGACGATCACGCCTGAAGCTGGATGTTCGTCTCTTTGTTATTGAAAATGCCCGACAGATCGACTTGAATCTCGCGTTCGGCGCTGCATTCGTAACAAGTTTGTATTGGTCGTTTATCGGATTCACGTGGGTGAGGGACACCCCAATAGTGAATGTGGATTCCCAATAGTTTTTTTAGCAGCCTCATTTTGCCCTCCAAGTCTCGTTGATTGTACAGGATTATGTGGAAACTTAGAAGCCCGGGGAGTAAGTTATCTCCCCGGGCCTCTATCGCTCGAACTCTGTATTGTGTTGGGGTGTCTTTAGAGCTTCATGGTCTATTCCTTTCTTTGGTCGTGAGTAAATACATTCTGCTCTGCTCTTCTTGATGTTCGCCGGTCGTCACGAGAAATATATTCAGGCGGAGATATTGCTATTCATGGCTTTGCTCCTTTCTCGGGCTGTTACGCCATTCCATTTCGGCGATAAGCGCCTTCACGGAGTAACAGATTATCCGCCCAGAACTGCGGCCCGTTACCAGTCTTCGGAATCTTCCGATGTTAGATGCTTGACGAATGGAGGCACTAAAAGGTTGGGAGAGAATTTAGGTTTGTAACCCCATCGAATGAGATCTGCCAGCAGCGATTCAAGTGATGCCCACCAGATCCATCGCTCTTCTACACAAGCTGCGAACCAGCCTGGGTGTTCTCCCATGATTTCTGGTCCCGCTAGTCGATACGTTTCTCTGTACTCGACTATCTTTTCTGGAACCTTGACTCTGACAGCCTTGATCCCCATTTCTTTTAGTTTACCAGAGGATCAAAAAGTTAGAGGACGGCGATGCGAACACGCGGTCCGCGGTGCCGTCCTCTGCCGCTGCTCTTTATATCACGATGACTTGGTGTGCGGATACCAGCATCAGCGACTATACAATATGCCACCACATTTAAGATGGGATTGCTCACTAGATACAGACAACTAGGTGCTGAAAACACCCGCGTCTGGTAAGTGGAGTCTTATGGCCTTATCAGGGGCCAGCATGTATCTGGTACGGGCTGTGCAAGCCAATGGTGAATGAGCAGTGGTTATTGTGCTGCCCTACGTGCCGAGCGGTCTGGCGTAAGCTATGACTTACAACCTACAAAACGGGTTTTTCAACCTTGCTTGTAGATTCGCAGAGGTATAAGCATGTACGCTCTGATACCCTCGGATGAAGGCAACACAATCTTAATGCGTGTTGGGGCGTTTGCCGGCCTCAGTGATCGGAATGTTCGCTTCGGTTGGAACGTACATGATCTGCGTGATTTTTCCTTCACGCAAAGCCTCAGCGAAGGCGCCGATGAATTCCTGTGTTCTGTACTGAGGGTAATCTTGTGCGGCCTTGCCGACGATTTCTATCGCCTGCGCGCGCAGAGTGGCGGCTTCCTTTTCGGCCTCGGCTTGTGTGATCTGAATGCGTCTGGCGCTATTGGCGTGCGCCAATTCAGCTTCGCCGTTCAATCTGGCAGACCAGACATAGTATGGAGGCATCACGACCATATAGAGTACAACCAGCAAGAATACGCCTACGATGCTGGCAATTATCCAGAATCGTACACGTCGATAGTGGGCTTCTTCTCCGTTATTCATTTGATCTCCTTTTTTCCTCTCGAATCTTTGCCAGTTTCTTTGCTCGAGTACCGGGTGACATGTCTTCTCCGGTAATGATCTCGAACATTCTGTAGACCATAGACATCAGACGTCTTTGGGCCTTTGGGTGAAGGTGGTTTTCCGGATTTCGGAAGAAGAGATTCTTGCCTTCAAAGAGCGCTTCGCATCCAAGAACAATCAGACCGCATCCATGAATGATGCCGAAGTCTCTCTTGTTCAATTCCCAGATTAGTTTGGGTAGTTCTGACTCCACGTCTTCTATTGGAAACAGAGTGCGATATAACTCATTGAATAACTGCCCAGAAGAGATATGATCCCAGGCTTTCTGACTCATCTTCTCCATGCAGTCGAGAGTGTTCCTGGAGTTCACTTCTACAAACTCTGGAACTTCGACTCGGATGTCCTGTTGATGTACCAGGACTGTGAATCTATCTGCTGTTTGGATCATCATCTCTTCGCCGTTGGCAAGAATCTTTACTTCCGGCATGTTATTCCTCGATCCATGTCCGATCAGGTTCCTCTCTGAGTTCGCCGTTTAATATCAGGCGATAGAGTATGAGTTGTTCACTGTTCATTGAGGCCCATTCAGCGATCAGATTTGGAAACATTTCTGTTTCTCCGTGTCGGTCATATTCTTCGCCGGCCGCATTGAGAAACGCCAAGAGGGAGACCAGACCGTCCTGTAGCTTTGCGGTGCCTACTCCAGAACGTAGATCGGCCGCACTCAGAGACGGTTTATGGCCGTGCTCATTGGCTGGTAGATCGAAATAATACTTGAATCGAGTACGTTCATCTGTAGGAGGCGCGTACTCAATGCTGATCCATCCGCCACCGAGCTTCAATCCGGGCAACAGACGTGGAGTTATCACTACAGGATCATGTAGCTGCATGGGATCTCCTTTGTAGAAACTTGGTTTCTATGGTTCGATGGTTATCTTACCGCGGCGAAGGGCTTCTGCCAGATAGATGCGGGTTTCGACCTGTTTCTCTTTGTTGGGGTGAGTTTCTCGATAGGACTTGTCGTACCTCTTATTGACATATTCATCGATCGGAACGCGATTCTCGTAGAATTCTGCCAGCGCGTCTTTGATGAGCATTTTCAAGAGTCCGATCTCTTCTTCGGAGAGAGTGCGTTCCGGCTCGATGATGATCTTGGGTCTGCGCTCTTCAAAGGAATGAGCAATGAGTTGTGAAAGCCACGGCTCCAAGACTTGAGAGTCTGTGTCAGACAGCATTACTGATTCAGTTCTATTCTTCTGTGCTGCTCGTGCAAGGGTTGTTATTACATCTACTCTACCTTGCCAGCGTTGCCCCATCACGTCTTCATAATCCCACTTACTCATGCAGAATATGCCGCTACCAGGCCGTTTGAGAATTTCTATGGCTTTGTCACGAGCCTTTACGGGAAACCACCAGCGGTTCATCAAATCGTAAATCAGATTTTCGCGATTCGATGTAACTAATGCTTCCCTGTTGGCGGTGAAGGCTTCACAAGCTCGCAACACGACCTCTGTTGGAAACTGACTGGTAGCCATTTCAATGCCTCCTGACTCGGTAGTCCTTCTCTCGCTCCCAGGGCGCAGTGGGTGTTCTCATTGGAATTCCGGACTTAAATAGTGGGCGCAGTTTCTCTATCTGGATGAAGTCCACATAGAACAAGACGAAGCAGACAAGCTCTTTGGAGAATCGGAGAACCGCGCGCATTCCGTTGTTGGTTTCGGTTCCCGGCAAAGCGTAGCCGGTCGTCATGACATGCTCAATCACCATATTGCGAAAGTCGCGACTATTGCGGAAATCGCTGCTTGGTGGGTCATTATGGATGTGGTACTCGCGCAGGAACTTGATGGTCTTTTTTGCCTTAAGTTCCATGATATAAGCGCTCGCCCCTCCTTCCTCTCGGAGGGCTTCTTGTCTGTTGTCGGCCATTGTGTTCTCCCATCAGATAGATAGGTCGTTGGTGATCGCTTCGAGTTCCATCTTTCTGCGAAGGTCGGGCGTGATGATGTTGTTGAGTCTAGCTTCCAGATCTTCGAGCTTTTGCTTCTTCGATGCGATCTGGATACGATCGACACGCAGTTTCAAATCGTGAAGCCAGTCCTCGATGCTGCTTCCCTGCCAGGTGAAGGGTGGCGGATTTTCAACATCGAGTTCATCGGCGGCGGCTTCGTAGGACGCCTCTCTGGACATCAGAAAGGATCCGATCTTGATCAGCGTTGCGACTGAGCTTTCCGCAAGCAGATTGATGGAGTTGTTCAGGGTTTTTCCATCCTCACTGTATGTAAATGTGAGGTTGGTCTTCATCGCTGGCTTTTCGATGCTTTCGATCTCCTTCTTTCGTCGCTTCACTTCATTGATCAAAGCCAGAATTTGGGCGTTCTCGTCGGCGGGAGATCCTGTGATGTTCGTTCTTTTTGCCATGATTTATCCTTTTGAGAAGTTATTGTAGCCAACCTTGATCTTGGCGCCATTCTCCGTTACCGCTATTAGCTTAAGCGTTGTAGGCTCGACCCACTCCATGTTGGAGTGGGCGTGATAATACCCATCGTTCTTGTTGTACGCTGTGCCGCCAAGACCTTCCTGCATGAATCGACCATCTTTTAAGAAGAAGTTCAAGCTGCGATAGATATGGTCGATTACGTCAGAGTTGTGGCGGAAGCTTGTTCGATACAGAGTAAAGATGCCGGCGCTCTCTTCTCGGAACCAGATGCGGTCGCCGTAATTATCCGGTCGATCTCGTACGACCGATTCATCGATGAGATAGAGATCAACAACTTTACTGCCGTGTGCAGACTTGTTGTATTTATCTACCAGATCGGCGTAGTCAGAAGCGATGACGTCGGATTCCAGCCGAGCGATACTCTTGAGATCATTCAGATAGACGAAGTTGGAAGGAGAGGTTCGATAACTGTAAAACTCTACATCTTCCTGCGCTTCTACCTGTCTGTCCCAGAATACAAACTTCGGCATAACACCTTTCTTGTCCTTCTTGGACGTGGCTGATGACGTCACAAAGTAGTAATCGAATTTGCCGAGGTAGGTAAGCACAACTTGTTTCTTTGTGATGTACGTGGCTCCTGGAATTAGATCCTTCACTAAGACTCCTTGTCCCTGAAGCTCAGTGAACTTGGTTGAATTCTTGTACTCCTGACAGCCGGTAGGAAGTAGGATCAGAGTGGATCCATGCCACGCATATACGAAGGTGCCTTCCAATCCCTTGCCCGGGCTGCATCCTGTTTCTCTCAGAATGAATAACAGGTTCGCCACAGATATTTCAAACTCGAACCCGCGCGGATCGAAGACTCGAACGTACTCATTCCTGGCGTTCCAACTGTAGGACTCTCGCTGCCCGCCGACTCCCTTATTCAAGACAAATCCTTCCGTGGGTTCGTTCGGGTAGTCGACCGGCTCGATGTCTTTGCTGCGCCACCGTTCCCAGGACCCTGCTTTGCGAAGTTCTCCCTTCGAGTCGTAATAAATTACGTATGCCAGTTGCCCGTTGTAGGTGTCGTTGCGCTTTTGGAATCCTATGCGGACCTTGTTAGGGATGAAGAGTTGCTCATTCATTGATGCGCTCCAGGTTCAGTAATCAGCCAGATGCCTCGAATTAGCAGTAAGGCTGCGAGTACTAAGATAACACCGGCTAAGATGTTATAGGCGAGTAAATACACCAACAACATTGCTATGGCGCAGAGAGCGAGAGAGATGAGTAAAGTAATCACTCCGGCTCCGAAGGCTGTCAATGGTTTTCTCATTGTTTTCTCCTGAAAACCAAGCCGTGTTCGCACAGCCATTCCGTGAATATCTCTTGAGGCGAACACTCCTGGCAGAATTCAGTGCGAGGAATTGATGCAACCTCGTAATCAAAGGTGATCCGACGAATGAGGCGATGGTTCTCGATCGGGCTGTCACTATGGATGTGATGCATGTTGCTCCGACCAATGTGTTCTTCGTCGCTTGCGTCGCGCCGATCATGCCATTCGTGTCTGCCTCTGTCGGCCTGAATCACGTAGGTTGTGCTGGTGTGAATTAGTTCAGCCATCGAGATCTCCTTTGAAATAGGTCCAACTCTCGCGCGGCGTGTTATCGCGATATTCTTTGTGTCGCATCTTGTAAGCTCCGAATGCAGCTAGACCGCCTATTAAAAGCCACGAGAGAATCTTTAGCAGCCAGAGTATTCCAATCATAGAGTGCCTACGAGCTTGATCTGATCGACGACCAGATCTACAACTTCTCGTACGGTCACCCCCCGAGCAATTAGAATAAGATTGGAGTCCATTGGTGATGGTTCTCCGGTAAGAGTCTGCGGCTTGTCTGTTGATTTAGGCGCGGTGGTAGGAATCTTCTTTATGACCCTTTTGGTCAGAGCGAGTTTATCAGATTCATTCATCCACATGTGAAGGCTCCTTATCTGGCTGCGACCCATTTCCGCGCACCCTCTAGATCCATAAAATCCCCATCGAGTTGCGCTTCATAGGCATCTTTCAGAATAGGACCGAACGTTGGCCCGGGTGTCATGCCAAGATCAATCAAGTGTCGACCCTGAAGTATCGGGTCTGGTTTTTTGTCCAGTACTCCAATCTCTTTGGCTCTGATGGCCACCCATTCAGCCGGCGATCCAACAGGAAGCGGCGGCCGACCGGAATGATCTGCTTCTACAACGCGGACCCACTGAAGAATGTCAGATGGTGTCAGACGAACAGCCAATCGCCGAATGCCTTTATCTGAATCCTTGCTGATACTCAAATGACTCAGATGTTCTTTCACGAGCGGTATGACTTGATCGATGATCTTAATTGGACAGCCGATGCTATCCAGAAAGGTTCGTGTTTCTGTCATTCCTTCTGAGGCGTGCCCCTTGCTCCGAACATGACCATCAGGGTCGTGAGTGGTTGTTCGAGGTTTGGCCAAGTCATGGCACAAGCCAGCCAGAACGAGCACTACACGATCTTCTTCGTTCAAGCCTTCTCTTATGGCGATCTCTGCCGCTTTGTCTGCTACATGCAGCGTGTGAGCCCAGACTGTCCCCTCTGGATGCCATTCAGGATCTTGAGGGCATCCAATGAGAGCTTCGAGTTCTGGATAGAGGTACACCCAACCAGTGTGAAGGAGCGCCTTCAATCCCATCGAAGGTTTCACACCCTTGGCTGCGAGTTTGAACCATTCACCCCATATTCTCTCTTTGGATATAAAGCTGTAGCCTACACGCATAGACAGGCACAGCGCGGCCGTCTCAGGCGCAACCACCATCTCGAACCGGCTGGCTAACTGCATAGCACGCAACACTCTCAGATCATCTTCTATGAAGGCGATTGAGGTATGGCGTAGAACCCTGTTCATCAGATCTTCTTGTCCGTGATAGTAATCGAAAACTTCACCGGTCTCTGGATCGTGAGACATGGAATTTATTGTGAAGTCTCGACGTGCGGCGGCATCTTTGATGGACATTGTTGGGTCGGGCTCCGGAATAAAGCCCTTGTGTCCAGTACCGGACTTCGACTCACGGCGAGGAACACTCACATCGAATTCTTCATCCCCCACTCGTAACTTGAAGACGCCGAAGCTGGCTCCCACCTGGTCGACACGGCCAAATTCTCTGAGAATCTCTCCCAACTCATAAGGGGCGACACCAAAGACTTCTATGTCAAAGTCCTTGGGAACTAGGTTCAGGAGTTTATCCCGCACACCGCCGCCCACAAGCAGGGGTCTTCCCCCTGCTTGCTGCACCCTTGCAAATATCTTAGAGACTGTCTTCACGTCTTCTCCTTCTTCCTCTTCGGCTTCAGCGTCTGTGATAGCATCCATCCAGCGACGCAGTAAGCGGTAGCCCATTATCCAAACAATCCATATAACGAGGACGTATAGAAATCCCCCGTTAGAGTTTTGTTCTGGCCTTGGAAACACCATGTTAGTCCTTCACTACATAGTCACAATCAACCGTGACTCGTTCTTCACCGCTGGCGAGTACGACACTCGCCCGATGGTAGTTCTTGGTGGTGTCGCTGAACGATGCGAGACGCGGCCTCATCCGATCCTGGCTTGTCACTTCGAGATAGCCCTTTGCTCGCCAAGGTGCTATGTGCTGAGTGCTTACATTCTCCGGCAGCGTGCGGTAATAAAACACTCTAGCTACACGGCCTTTCGGTGCTCCTGGAATTGGAGGATTGAAGGACAACTGCAAGTAGCCCTTCTCCTTCCAGTAGTCGGCGGCGCCTGTTAGTCCCAACTTGAATCGCAGGAGCGCCGTCGCGAGATAGCGCGCCAATGTTTGCGTGGCTTGTTCGTGGCTGGCGTTATCGAGCTTCCGATAGATACCGCGGTAATACTCTCGCTGTTCCATCGGTATGTGTCCTTGCCATCCAAATCCCGCCAGATGCTTGTAGGAGTCCCGCGTCTCGAACGAAGCTGTTCCATAGATGTCGGTTTCTTCGATGTACCGGACGAACTTGTCGATGAAGGGTTCGACTTCAACTTCGAACTCTCTCCACGACATGAAGGTCGATTCAGGTACCGGCGTGATAACTGGTTGGCGGGTTGAATCTCCAAGGATTTTGATGAGCGCTACGAGTTGCTTGGTGTATCTCGCGGCCTGAGCAGCAGCTTCTTCTTTCCTCGTGTAGAACAAGAATGGAGCGCTGCTGTCTTCGATGCGCATCCTTATTTCCAACCTTGCTCCTTGTGTCTCGACTCGCTGATTCAGATCGAGCAGTGTTTTGAGGCCGGCGATCTCGGCGATGTCAATACCGGCCGCGCCGTTGGGCTTCTCTGATCCCCACGCAACCAGAACAGGAATAGGTTGGCCTTCATCCATATAGGCCCTTATGACTTGACGGATAGCCACCTGTGATTCAGGAGTGGGCTTCGGTCCCAACCGCACTTTCCCTGTGCCCATGATTGCCTGGAAGACGGCTTCGAGTCTGTCGTCGTTGGATATAGGACCAGCACCAGGAAAGGTGCTAAGAAACCAGCGGCGAATTTCGTTGGCGTACGGCTCGTCGCACGCCTGGCATTCGATCTTTAATCCAGTGAACATGTTGTCTCCTTTAATGGGGAAGCGCTTGGCGCCATCCCGCTATCAGCATGTTGTGAAGGTTGGATCTGAGATTCGCATCTTGAAGATTGATCGTTTCGTTTGGATCCGTGAGCCTGTCGAAGAGGAACGTTCCGTCTTCCCCTTCGACATACGTATACCGACTGGTGTAGACGGCGTGGTCGACGGCCGACTTCTTATCGGCGATGGACTCAACAAAGGCCGCAGTCTTCCAGGGTCGTGAAGGATTGGTGAACAGGGGAGAGAAACTCAAACCCTCGAATGGTCCAGCCTGAATACTGCACACATCTAACATGGTTGGCAGGATGTCCATGTGTTCGACTATCGCAGGAGACACTCCCGGTGTGATACCAGGACCAGAGATGAGCAGGGGCACTCGACTGGCGAGGTTAAATAGTTGGTGTTTATTCCAGATACCATGCTCCCCGAGCATGTATCCGTGATCGCCGCTGAATATGACGATGGTGTTCTCGCGCAATCCGAGTTCTTCGAGACTCTCCATAAGTAGTCCTACTTGCCGGTCTATGAAGGTGACACAGGCGAAATAGGACATCCTAGCCTCGCGGCGCGCGGCGTCCGTCATATCGTCGTTGCCGATTGGTACAGGCAGCGGGATCTTGTCCACATCATACATGTCGAAGTATTTCTTCGGTGCCCAACTAGGAGCGTGCGGTTTGTGGAAGCCCACAGCCAGGAAGAAGGATTCATTCACAGACTTGTGCAGGAACTTGATTGCCTGTTTTGCAATGCGGGCATCCAAGTCCAATTTGTCTTTGATATCCGGTTTACAGGGCAGGTCTGGATTATTGCAGACGGATTCATAGTTGTATCCGCCGACGTCATCAGCGGTCTTGTACGTATCCGCTGTCATGACTTCAGAAAATGCTCCGTGTGTGACTTTCCCTATGCTGCCGGTTTTGTACCCTGCTTCGTGGAAATAGTCCGGCATCCACTTAAGTCCTCGCGGTTCGATTGAGTTGCTTTCGATTCCGGTTGTCGCCGGCGACAGTCCGCTTAACAGCGCAGTCCTTGCAGGGTTGCAGAGAGTGAAGGCTGCGTACGCGCTGTCAAATTTCAAACTTTCCCGCGCGAGCTTGTCGATGTTCGGTGTAATGATTTCGGGGTGTCCGTAACACCCCAACGTGGTGTTCAGGTCGTCACAAATAATCATTAGAACATTTGGACGGGTGGAAGCGTGAATAGGTGAGGCAGGCGGAAGTAATCCGACCATACCTAAGACAAGACACAACATGATTGTGAAGGTTTTCATGGGTCATTCTCCTAGGATCAAAATTAGCAGCATACAACCATTGGTAAAGACTCCCGCCCATAGCAGCATAGACAGATAAACGCATAGTGGTTGCGCTCCATCTGTCCATTGCTCGAGCGAGATGTCCTTCTTGAAGGGATGTGTGGGCGGCAGGGCCGGTCTGAGGGCTTGCATGAGCAGCCAAGTGGGGAGGATTACCAGTTTATTCATTCCAGTAATCCTCCACGGCGGCGATGACTTTTCCCTGTGGCTCCGTGAAGACATCGCCTTTCACGTGATACGCCCAAAGAATGCGCTGGACGGAGCCTTCCTTTTCCTTGAGCGTCGTATATTCTTCGTCGGTGAGCGTCTTGTAACCGATGGTTGCGACCATGTATCGCTCATCTCTGAACAGAATCACATCTCCCACTGAAACAGAAGGAGATTCCTGGGAATCGAACTCGTTTTGGCCTTTGCTGAATATGTAATGCAGAGCTTGAATGAGATCGCCTCCGAATACATGTTCAGGGATTGAGATCTCGCGGACTTTTCCATCAGCGAAGGCCCATAGTTCTACATTGACAATCATGGTGTCTTCCTCCACGTCTTCATCTTCATCCGGTTCAGGGTCATAGATAGTGACACCGTTGAACGCAATTTCTTCAAGAGCATCGGCAATGCGTTCAAAGATATGCTTAAAGATCAAGCCGGCTATGAAAATCACCACACCTATGCTTATGTCCATAAGTCCTCAAAGACGAACGAGTTTAAGCAGGAGCTCGCATTTGACGAGTTGTCCGGCCTCGAAAGATTCCCGGATGCGAGCGGCTTGCTCCTGGGTGACAGGAACTTCTTCCGATGCGAATTCCGCACACATCAGAGCGGTTTGTACGCGGGATCTCAAATCGAACCACTTCTCAATGTGTCGATCCGAGATCCGCGCGCACAGATCGAGTGTTTCCGCTAGCCGCAACATGTTCAGTCCTTTGTGATCTTGATGTTGATGATGATCGTCTCAGTGTCGTTGCCGGAATTCAGCATTGCGGTATTATCGCCATCCGCAACGCCGCAGTAGCCGTACTTGGCTGTCAGTTCGGCGACTGCTGCCTGCTTTATCTTGTCGAGTGTTGGGTTTTTCATTTGATCTCCTTTTATGTACCATGTCCGTACCGAGCCCAAGTGCCTCCAAAGCAGTGTTTTTCCCGGCACGGACAAACAGATTAGCCGATCTTAACCGGGCCTTTTGGTGTTTGACCCGTAATTGCGGTCTTGACTTTCCAGTAAGTATTCACCGCTTCTACTGTATCTTTGGCGTTCATAAACTCAAGAATTGCATCTCGGTGCTCTGCGAGACACATTCCTAAATTCACTGAAGATTCATTTGTCGGCAATTGAGGCACTTCGGTAGCGCCGACAAAGAAGTAGATTGAGCCGTTCTTGCCGATCCGAATTGTGTATGTAGTGGCATGGTGTGGATAGGGCGCGTGGTCTCGGTATTTGATGGTGAGTTCGCAAAACCCAACGAAGCTGTTGAATTCTATGGCCATGGTGACTCCTACTCGATGAAGGATGTGTCTTTGTAGAAGGATTCAACCGGACGCCAGAATTGGAATACCATTCGTTTGAAGCTTACAGAATCATAGACATCGAACCGCCAGTTCGAATCTCGACCATAAATGGCATCAATCATACACACTCTGGACAGATTGGCTAGGATGTTGTTGCGATAAGCCGAAACTGTCATAGTGCGCTGCATGCCTATCATGCCGAGACTCATCATCAAGAACCCGAAGATTATTAAAATGCTTCCTAACATGGTGTCCTATCGCGGCCAGGATTCGGTGGATACGTAATTCACACCGATCGGCCGGCCTTTGTGTGAGATTGTGCGTATGAAGTTGTCTGTGGCTTGTGCGAGATTCTCTGTTTCTGTTCGCAATCCTCTCACGCTGAATGTCGTTAAGGTGACAGGATCAGACACGAGTGTTCTGTAACCTCCACCTTGTAATTCCAAAGTAACGGCAATAACGAATTCGGTTGTCATAAAGCACTCCAGCTTGAACTGCCGCATTCGCAGACATTGGCGGCAGTCAGATATGTAGTGCGCGACATCCCATCTTCATTACAGTCTACACAATATATGGGTATGGAAGTGGCGCGCACGCCGGTTACCGGAGAATCCTGGAGCCTGGTCACATAGAGAACCAGAGCAACGAAGAGGGTGATGGCGATCAGTCCCAGAATATTGAGCATCATTGAGACTCCGCAGCAGCGATCAACGCTTGGATCTTATCTAAGACCATCTTGGAAGTGAGTGAGCCTCCGTTCCAATCAACTTCACCACATGAAGCACAGACGGTCGCTTTGTGCGTTGTAACGAGATGATCAGGACATGGTATGACGACTTCGAGCAGCTTCTTGATTTCGTCGTACGCCTTCAGCTTGGCTCCTAATTCGTTGGCCAGATCGATTGGCGTTTTGGGAGCCGGCACCGTTCCGACAGGAAATGCAGCAAGCAGCTTCTCCTTGCTTTCTGCTGAGATCTCATCAGCCGTGATGTAGGTTTGACCTTCTTCGGCCCATTCCGAATGCTTCATTTGGCCGACCCTGATAGCATTAGCCATTCGTTGAGCACGATAGGGCGCCATAGTCAACGTCAGTTCGGATCCATTACGAAGGACTTGAACGTGATACAAATTCATGGCAATCTCCTTACGCGTCCAAGGTTGGATAATACACAACCTTATTCACTGGCAGTTGTGACATGGGATTGGGTTCAACCACGCGGAACTGTCTGGATTGTCCCTCGCTGTTCCTGATCTTGATGTAGATCAAGGCAACATCAAGTGCCTTGAATTCTACAAAGTATGGTTTGTGGGTGAAGCCCTTTCTGGTCTCGGTAATCCATTGGGCTTCCGATAGATACTCGAGTCGTAGCATGATTACTCCTATAGAAGCCGGGTGAAGCCGACTTCAAGCGAACGAGTGGCGAGGCGTCGCTGCGTGTGGGCGGTTTCAATGCTGTTGAGAGCGTGCCGTAATTCCTCCCGTTCTTGTCCGTTGTCCAGTTCGGGTTTGGTGGCGATGTCTCCCAACCTTTTGAGAACGAGACGTTCGAGAATTATCAAGTCTTGTGTTGTCATTGGATGATCTCCTACCAATTGCCTACCCCACCGAGCAGGCCAAGCCATTTGGGTAGAAACTTCCGCACTGAATCGCCGATTTGTAGCCTCTCGGCGTCTTCCCGGTTTTTGGCCCATACTACTTGAGCGTGTACCGGAAATGGCTCATAGCCCAATAAGGAAGCTACAGCCATAGCGATTCTAATGCGGATCTCCGGAATCGGTCGTCTCCAGTGCATTTTCATGGTTGCTCCTGAGCAGCGAGCGCAATTTGGACTTCGGTTTCAAGTCTTGTGAGCTCTTCCTGCAAGGTGAGAATGCGTTGTTGTTTGGCCTGGATTCTGGAATCTATGACCGTGACATTGTAGTGCTCCTGGATGGCAAGTCCGAACATTTGGGCTTGTGTTATGCCGCGCGATATCGCGCGCGCGACGGTATCTATTGGTTCTTCATGATAATGAAACCACGTTAAACCGCCTTGAACCATGTCTAGTCGATGCCCGCTGACTGCTCCAACCTCGTGCATAGCAGAGACCACGATTGTGAGATTCTCTCGAGTCTCAATCTTTTGATCTACAACGAGATTTTGCTGCATCGCAGCCACGATCAGAGCGAGTTCATTGCCGTCCACTTCGATCTTCACAGATTTGGGCTTGTCGTGAAGAAGCTGTACTGGTACCGGTTCGCCAATGAACCACTTCAGATTTGTATGGCTGTAGCCGGTTCCTGGATCTGGATCGTACTCTATGTGCATGGCGATCTCCTATTCTGTATTGGTGCTGCTGCGAGACCGGACGATGTGTCGAACGGCCGGGCGAGGTTGGACTGTAACTCTGATCGGTGGATCTTGCATCTCGCGCAACTTGCGATTGAAGAAGAGGACGGCGTACAGCACGAGCATCCAGATCGAAAGGATCAGGCCGTAGAGGGCCTCAACAACCTTTGTTGGATGGAAAGCACCAGACACGGATATTGCCGCCGATATCGCCATTATGAGTATCGAGATAATGAGAAGAAGAGGCTCAGCGATGTAGCTGATTCCTTCCCAGACGTTGCGCTTGGTGTTCATGATGATCCTCCGGAAACTTGGTTTCTAGCGATCTTCTCGCTCGACCCAGGTAGCATTGAACATGCTTGGCCAGTAGCAGATGGTTTCCACACCTTCATCGACACAGATGCGACCGTTCGACGCCGGTACCAGGGGTATTTCAATTTTGACGATTCGAACTTCCTGGCATTCCAGAAGTACCCGATCGCCAATCTTGACTTCTTTCTTTGTGTCGTTGTAGATGAGTTTCATATTACTCCACGTAGAACTTGTTTTTCGGTTGTGGGGGAGCGAAGTCTTTGTCTGGAGGCGGGGCGAGATCCTTTTCAGTACCAGCCCACGCGCTCGCGGTGATCCTATCGAGTTGCTTGCTCAAGAACTGCAAGACTTCACGCCACAATCTCTTGACTGGATCGTTCAACAGTGTCCAGGCCATGCTGAATGGCCAATACGCCCACCAGATGAACAGTTCGCTCTTATGATCTCGCCAGTCTGGGTTGATGACTATCCGATTGGACTTGACCCACCCTGGTTGGTATGTGCCAATCAAAGTCTGAAAATCGAGGCGCTTACTCTCTGGAATTGCCTGATCGAGTGGAAGATCGTGCTGCTTCTTGAATTTCAGCAGCAGTTCCTCATACCTGTAGCGATACTTTTTGTTACGGCTTCGCCACTTGTAGAGCAGAAATGCCGGTCCCACAGCCAGGAAATACGCGACTATACCCAGGCCGGTCCAGATCGGGTGGTCGTAAGCCGTTCTGAAAACTGGCACACCGGCCAGAAATTGCAGGAAGAGCACAATCAGAATGAAGGTGATTGTCGAGGCCGGCGCCTGATCCTGATCGATAAAGAACGTTTCGAGGCAGATCAGGGCGATTATCGCCAACCAGAAGAGAGCGGACCCAAACACGAACGCGGTCAGAGCCCACGCAAAAGTGGCTGCGCCCGCGGCGGCGATCGGTCCGGCAAAGAATATCCCCAATGCTATCAAAACAACGATTACAAAAATCCCGAATTTCATTGTCATTTCTCCTATTCATCCGGAAACATTCGTCCGTACTTTAAGTGCTGAGCGCAGGATTCCTCAATAAATGCATCATATAAATCTTTTGTTATCCGTACCTTGCTCGTTATTTCGTAGTCGCGAGCCTCACCCCGATAAACTGAACGTCCACCTACTTGAATCGCCCTGGATCCCGAGGGAATCTCAGCCTTCAACACGGAATAGGTTCCCAACCAGTAGGAAAGAACTGTGGAACTACCAACCAATTCGGCTGTCACGAAGGTGATTGTGGGTGTTCCACGCCGCAAATGCTTTGGCTGGAGATAGGTTTTCTTCATTACTGACATATAATTACCTTGCGTTCCACGTGGAACATTACTCATCTTTCATGCAATAGCAGACGTTATCGCCGGGTGTGGGCGTTCCGCAGTATTTGCAGAAGTCGCTGAATACTTCGAGGCGTTGTTCATTGGTGAGTCGGCGTAGGGAAGCTTTCGCGAGATCCATTCTTTGTGCGTCCGACAATACCAGTTTGTTGTATTCGACTAATAGGGGGGTGTCATCTTCATCCATTGCGATCTCCTAGCAGGCTTTCGAGATGTTCCCACATTGGTGTGTTCTCGCCATCGACCTGAAGAAAATGTTTAATTACTTAAGTAGATGTGAAATCCAACGGGATATTTTTCTCCGGCTTCGAATATGCCAGACCCTATCATCTTTGTATCCTTGGAGATATAGGTTTCTCCTAATCGTAGAAGCCCTCGTATAGGGCGTTGTGGAAAGCGATAGACACCATACTTCGGTTTCCAAGTATCGCGCTTGGGGACTTGTTGCAGGATTTTCCAGCCGATTTGTTCTGCTTCTTCTGGGAATACTTTCTTCCTAACTACATCTAAACACATAAGTTCTCCTAAACGTACCCGAGTCCAGCTTCCCGGGAGGGGATAGTCTCAAAGAAGTCTGGACCCGGGTCTTTTCCGGCCACCGGCGCGTCCAGGGAAAGGCGCGTCGATCCGTTCCGGAAACTCAATCCCAACGATCGATGGTATATGTGGTCTTGGTGCCTCGCGACAGGACGCGAAGCTTGATGTTTCCTTTTCTGGTGGCCTGCAACCCTACACCACAGGCATTGGCCTCTTCGAATCCTTCCAGATCTCCGGCTTTGGAGAACGCCTCGATTGTTGACCGAATGCCCCTCAATTCGGTCTTCAGGGTCTCAGGGAACAAGGCCAGACCGGACCCCTGATATCTGATATCCTTGGCGCCTTCCAGAATAAAGATGACTCCCTTGCCTTGATGATCGAGTTGAACTCGCCACATCGACGGCTGGAGAGTCACGGCCACGACCTTCACGTAGCCGCTTCGCAGATTCCAGTTGGCCGGAGAACTGCCTTCTGGATAGACGTACCAGGAAACCGGATTCCTGGCCTCTTCTTCATCCCATTGTAGGATAGGTGGAGCTTCAGGATTCACCGCGGTAACCAGAGCAATGAAGTTGGCGACGCCCGACACGTAGTACTCGATCTGTTCGGCATCAGGTAGCACCGTATTCAGAAACTTCACCCAGGTAATCGGGCCGGAGTCGATCTCCTGGCTTCCGAGCGGAACTGTATCTTTTGGTATCAGGTGAGCGAACACCCCACCGGGCGGGGCAGGAGCGGCTTCGGCTGGCTTCCAGAGAGTCTGGAGTTCATCCAAGCGGGCGAAGCGTCGTTTCAAGGACTCTCGAACGCCGAGTTGATCGACCAGTTTCTCGGCTGCCGCGATGTTGCCGACAGAAGGCGCGGCTTGCGGTCGCTGATACTGAGTTGGATTTATCTTGGCCGCGAACTTCCTCTTGACGTCCTCGAGATCGAGGCCGGCCGTCAGATCATCCAGAAGAGAAGCAATCATCGTGGAGCGAATGTGAGGAAATCCAGGTGGTGCGGTAGCGACGGCATGCCAGACCAGATTGTTCGCACGAGAACTACCCTGTCCCACAATTGCACTCTTGGCGTTGGCGCGCGCTTCATGCAGGTTCAGCAACCATTCAGCGATACCGAGGACTTTCTCGGATCTGTACAGGGCATCAGACTTAAGGATGTTCACAGCTTGAAGCACGACGCTGTGTCGAAACTCAGCCAGTCCTCGAATCAGCATTAAGAAATCCTCGTGCTTCTCGGCCATCGCTTGATGGTCGGTCTGTATGCGGTGTTTCCAGAGAATCGGATTCTTGAGAGCGAAGTGAGTCCACTCTCCGGTTACCGGCTTGCCCCACACTTGATCTGAAGACAGCCAGACGCCGTTGACCTTCGCGCGCCGGACGTTTCTGCGCAGAAAGTCGATAGAAGTTTTGTACATCAGAGGCGCGTCGTCGGTGTTCCAGATGGCCGACTCAATTGATCCGTCTCGCTGAATGGTGACCAGACCGCCGACTCGTTCAATGAAGGCTTTGCATGCGTGACAGGTGTGATACTGCCTCACATCAGGGTCTTCGAACCCGCTGAGATAGGCGTCATAGAGATCTGTTGCATCGGTTGTGAAGAGCGGCCCGACTGAGTTCAAGTCCAGACGGGCCTGTATACGCGTCACGAACGCGTCGAATGAATAGTTGTCTGGGACGTGAAGGTGACCAGACGCACTTAACGATGTGTTTTCCATTTATCTCCTTTCATCCAGGCATGGTTTGTGTTTGCTTTTCAGGTAAGAACATTCTGACTTGCCATAAGCGGCACTCGCTTGTGTCAGAGACGAGGCAGGAAATTTCACCACCGAAGATTGGCGTCCACCCGGCTTCGGCCGCAACGATAAGCTCATTTAAAGATTGGCCGGTGGCTTTACTGACAAGGCCCAAATGAATACTGGCCTCGTCGAATGAGATGTACTTGTGCATGTAGGTGGTCCAGGTCGCGGCGGGAATTCTCCGGACGTTGAGAGGGTCACTCATAGCTTGTATCTCCACTCCCAGAATCTCTTAGGCGCCTCTTTGGATTCCGGTGGCAGGGCGCAGGCAGCCGCCATCGCCTCACCCTTACCCAGATTCTCGGCCATCCTCTTCTTGTCTTTCTCTATGCGAGTGTGATCAAGGATCGAATGTGGAATGAGTTCTGAATCACCATGACCCAACTGTTTCTTGAACCGCGAGCACATACAGGGTTTGGTAGCTGCGCGGTCTTGTTCAGTAATGCCGAGATCATCATCACTGTAGTATGTGAACATCGGTGGGATCTGCGGCTGATTAGACAGCCAGGGTTGCTTTTCAGTTCCTTGTGCCATAACGTCTCCTAATTACCAAAAAAGACCTTGGTACTCATTTGGCTGCTTCCAACATAGTCAATACGTGTAGGAGCGCAACCAGGTAGATGCCAATAAGCCGGTGGAGTGGTTTCTACGAATGCCATGCCATTTTGTTGAAGGATCGTGTATTGCCATGGTCCGTTTCCGCCTGTCCACTTGATCATTACGCGAGTTCCGGTTGGCAGAGCATCGACTTGTTCTTGGGTGAGCAGCCGAGACTGTTCTTCTTGAGTCAGATCTCGAATCATAAGACTCCTTATCCTACCAACAGCAGCAACACTAGAAACGTATTTCGAATGTTCAAAGATATTCTTTGGCGTACATCTTGACCATATCGGAGCGCACGCTAATGCCGTACTCGACGTTGGCGATTATATCCGCCAACTTGAGTTGAGTGGCGCGCGCGCCGGCTGCCCTGGTTTTGGGCATGGTCTTCAGCTTGCGTTCCTTGCGGTTGTCGCCTCGTTCGTCGGTGACCGCAAAAACCAGGTTCGCGACACCCTCGCCCACAAATTCCTCGATGTACTTCTTTTTCAAGGGCGTGTCTTCTAATGAATCATGGAGGAATGCGGCGGCCAGGAGTTCTTCATCTTCGCAATTGAAGCGCTTAAGAACCTCATTGACTTTCAACAGATGATAGATGTAGTCGTGCTCTCCGTAGTTCTGGCCGGAGTGCATGCAACTTGCGATTATAAAGGCGAGTCTCTCCATGTCAGACATAGGACTCCTGTATAGAATCAGTTCGAATCTTTATGGTAAATCGTTTGCATAAGGAAAGGTGTTCGAATCTACACACAAGGAGCGTGCAAAATGGCAAACGATCGGCCGCAGGATGGTGGAACGAAAGACACCACCAAAGACAGTGGAACAAAAGACACCGACAAGGGGCAGTCTGGATCTCAATCTGGATCTCAGTCGGGCACCAAGGGCGGCTCTCAGAGCGGTTCTGGTAAGTAGTGTTTGACCAGGGGAGAGTCGAAAGGCTCTCCCTACTTAGGTTTAGGGATTGCCGGCCCGAATCGGATGGACTTGTCGGGAACACCATCGTAGCTGAGTTCAGGACCGCCGTGCTCAGGGCCGGCAACAAAGGTGTCGTTACGCAGAGTGCGCACGATAATCGCGTTGCCTATCCGTGAAACTTCGCACGGTAAGACTCGAAATCCCTTCTCTGTGCGGTATTTGATCCAGTGAAAGCCGTCAGGTGGGATGGTTTTGGTCCATTCAGACATGGTTACTCCAGTACTTCATTGAGCAAGGCCAGGGCTACAAGATCGTTATAGAGTATCTGCCTTCGCCGTCTGCTGGCCTCGAGATCCAAGTCGGCTTGTAATGCTGCTTTTACCTGAAACTCAATAGTCTGATCCAGAGATCTGAGATCACTCATAAGAGTTTTCAGTTTGGCTTCTTTCTTGGTGGGTTGTGGTTGTGAAATCATAAGTCTCCTACGACGATGAATTTCTTCCGGCCGGCAGTTCGAATCTCATTAAGGGCGGTTGAATCCCAATTCCCGTTGAGTTGATACGCTTGATAGCGAATGAGGCGTGCGACTTGGCGGGTTGTGACGGTTATTGGCTTAAAATCCGGCATAGCGAATCTAAAGAATGGATCGAGAGCGTCTTCTGATAGATCCTGTTCTCTATCTGCTGCTATCTTAAAGGCTTGTTTGAATTCTTCTGCTGTCATAACGCTCCTGAAAGCCACGCCGAGTCTCTGAAGGGTGATGCCCGATCAAACAGGCTGAGTAAAAGGGCCCTTGATCTCGCCCATTCAGAGACTCTGGCGAATTCAATGTTCTTCAAGCAGAGTCATTTCTTTGGCGACAACCACTCTGCGTCGATCCTGAAAGCCGCGCGCCACTACGTTCGTGAAGTGAACTTTGACCACGGTATGATTGAATCGTTTCGTTCTCGGTTTCTTAGTAATACCCTCCTTTCCTGTCTCTAGTGTTGCTGTTATCGGTACTACTCCCCTTCTCGCCGTTCTCGCTTTATGCGATCCAGTATTTCCTGGGTGAGAGGGTACTCAATGACGAGATCGTGATGCGTGACGAACAGAACAGAGGCGCCGCTTTGATGCAGCGGGTGTTCGAGACGGATCTTGAATCCCCCTGTGTCTCTCTGTGTGAGTTCCATAACGTTTGTCATGGGAGTTGTGTCCGACTTAAAGAGCAGGTTATGTGTTGGGCTATCCCAAGCCGCCAACACATCTTCAACGCTTTCCGCTGGTCTTATCGCTTTCATGTGTTCTCCCTGTTTTGCTGCAAGCAACCAACGTTCACCAGCCGCCCTCTTGCCTGCATCACTCGCGTCGTCATTGGTTTTATCAAGCAACAGGAGCAGTTGAATTATTATCTGTGCATCTCGCACCAACGTATACAGCCGTGCTAGTTCTGCTTCCATCATTCCCCTCCCACTTTGGCCTTCCCTTGTGCAGCCAGGACGTGGCACTTGATTAGCTCAATCTGAGTGAGTTCTTCAGGAGTAATCGCGGCCAGAAACTTTTCAGCTTCGGCTATCGACATACTTCTGTGATGAGCAAGAAACTCAGCGAATGTAGAAAACACGCGCTCGTGGTTTGCTGGTAGAGCCAACAGACCGAGCTTCGACAGTACAAGATCGATATGAGATCTGAAGATTGCAGCGCCGGCACATTGCGGCTTACTATCATCTAATCGTTCTTCGAGTTGTTTGTAATTATGTGTACTGTGACAAGGGAGCCAGAATGGACCGTTGACTTGGCCTATGTACACTTCCGGCTCAGAGCCTCCCAGATAATTCGGTTCTGTGCGCCGATTAAAAGGACATTCACTACAGGGGGTTGTGTGCTGTATCATATTTCAGGCTACTTCAGTTTGGGCGAGCCAGAGCTCCGGTATTTGAAATAGTATTCCTTGGTGGCTTTCTGCCCACAGAGCAAAACGGAACCATCGATCTTTAGCTTTCTCTAATGCTATTGTGTAACGATCATCTTTCTCAAAAGACGCGAATGAAATGGGGCTTTCCATATTTTTTTTCTTACTAAGGCCGCGCCCACCGACAGCCACCCAGAAACCTAGCACTTCATATTCTTCAGAGACATCTGGCACGATTCGATACCGGCCGATTTCATAGGCTTCGAGAGATGGGTCGTTCCTGAGCGCATCGATCTCTTCCTTCATGGCTGCTTCCCATTTATCAAGCAGACCATCTTTATCATTACAGACGTCCAGGTCATTTGGGATTCGGACCCCGAAGATGATTCCAAACACTAGCTGCCCCATAACTCTCCTGATTCATATTGATTTGTTAATAACTCAATTGAGGCGATGTTCTTGAGATCGAGGGATCCAACAGAACTGGTGTACTTACTATCCCCATTGGTGAATGAGTAGATTTCTTCAGTATCGTTTCGCGCGCACGAGATGGGCCGTGCGCCTTCATAGGTCACAAATCCCGGCTTCGCATTGATAGCTGGAATAAACACGACATCAGCCAGAAAGTTACCGGCAAGATAGTGTCGCAGTATTTGGCGTATCATTGCACGATCGGTGATTGTATGTAGCATGGCTTCTCCTGAAATAAGGGGGCCCGTACCCTGCCCTTCCTCCGCCACGGGCCAACAACGGCAGTTGCAGATCACGGTTTTTGGTGAAGCAGAACCGTCAAACTGCGTCATTCCCCGACCGCGAGGAAGGTTCTCTGCCCGCCACCTCGCCCCAAGGCTGCGTAATCCAGAGAACAGGTCAGGGAACTATCAAAGCGAGGTATTGACACTTCGTTGCCAAGATCGACAGAGATCTGCTCGAGTTCTTTGGCTGCTTTTTGCCAGGCCAGTAATTGACCGCGCGAGATCTCTTTCGACACAACCGCGTCCTCACTATTCGCAAAGAATGTACTACCATCGAGACAATCTATAAAGACTTCGAGTTTGAGATCGGAGTCCAGATTAAGAGAGCCCGACTTGAGTTCTTCACTCATAGCGGCAGCGGTGCTTTCAACCAGATCGGTATCAGGGAACATCTCAGACAGGGCATCAGAGATTGTATCGGAATTACCGAGCCGGTGTTCTACGATCTCGCGTTGTGAAGGCGTGAGTTTAATTAGCATTTCGTTGGTCCTTCGAGGTAGGCTATGATTGCCGCGGCAAGCAGGGCCACGACAATCACAAGCAACCCCGGCCACAAAGCGTTGGAATACAGCGAAGCCGCAATCGCTCCAAGAAGAACTGCGGCGATGTATAGAACCTGGGGTGTGTTCATGATTACTCCTGCGCTTCCGGGCCATACACGACAACACGTTCAGCGACTCCATCTCCTAGTTCTGATACATAAAGAGCGTGCCGGGATCGTAGGGCTCACAGAACCAGCCGAACTGATCGAGGATCGCTTGAACTTTGGGATGGCACTCAAGGGTGTGGTAATTCATGATGGTCTGGTCGTCGAACGCCGGAGACCAGGTTTCATTGCTGGTCCAGATTGCATTCGTCCGGCCGTCGAATTCTTCTGATTGCTTGATGAAGAATTCCTCACCCAACAGAGTACGCAGGGCCGCAATGACCTGCGGACGATTCGATTTCGGTTTTCGGAGTGTGTTACTTGGCATGGTGATCTCCTTAGAACTGAACGTCGTCTTCGGGTACTTCCGCTTTTTCCTCGCTGTTGAGGGGAATTTCAATCATATTCCCACTGAGCTTCAACCGGGCAGACTCTCGAGGCCCGGGTGGGCGAGTGACTGGTATTCCAATCTCTTTCTCAATGGCCTGGACTATCTCACGCGGGGTTTTCTTGCGTGGTTTCGCGGGTTGTTTAGGCGCGGTGTAGGACTCAACCGTCCAGGTATCGATGGTGTATTCACCATCGTTTTCACCTGTGAGATCTCCAGGGTTTGCCTGTTCGATGGCATCCGTGATGAGTTGATCGAGATCATCACGTGTAGAGAATCTCCCTTCGGAGTGGGAGACTTCGGCTGTGACCAGGAATTGAAACAGCATGGTTAACTCCTGAAGGGATAGGTATCGACCAGACCATCAGGCCGGCCGAGATCTACGAGTTGATCGCCGGCCGCGAGATTCCAGCCGCGCGATGTGACCATGACTGCTTCGCCTTCTCGCTGCATCAGACCCAGGGTAACGAGTCGTTTGGTTGCAGCCTTAACGACAGACCTTGGAATTCTGGTAACGTCGTCCCCGGTAAGCAGGCGCTTCTCGACGGGCATAAGTTTGCGCCAGCGAGATTTGACTCTGACTTGAAAGATATCGGTTTTGTCCGTTTTGTCCATGATGTCTCCTGTGAAGGACAGGAAGCTCACGCTTCCTACGTCGCGCTCTTTGAGCGAGGTGGAGAAGAACAAAGATGCCTCCTAGATAAATCAGGGAGGCCGACACAAGGTAGGCGAGCGACACAAACTTATGGGTAGAGTCCGGTCGCGTGAAGGTTTCGACAAACGCGTGTCCTATGAACAAGGCGCCGACCAGAAGCAGGGCGATAAGGATCAAGCGGTACATGGGTCGTCCAGGGCGATGTCGATTTGGACACGCACAATGACATCGAACTGTTTGGCTTGCACCTTCTCGTGAGCGTACTTGCCCACCTGTTCGATTGTGGTGATACCGGTTTTCGGGTGATTGATATACTCGTCGTATCTGACCCGTCCTTGGCTATCACGCATTGTGATTCGGAATCCGATTTCACTTGGTTTCTTTCTCTTTACGTCTTTAGGCATGGGGTTATCTCCTGTTCGCTTCAACGACAGTGGCAAGGTATTGCTTTTTGCCAATGAAGTATTCTGGTACCAAGCCGCCAGTTATGGCTTCGGAGGCTAGAGTCGCAAGGGTAGCTGCGACTCTCGGTTTTGTTTCTTTCAGGAAGTCACAAATATACAGACGGCACCACAGGGGTTTATCGGCCTTACAGCCGGTAGTGAGATCGAGGTTCTCACAAAATCCGGCATTGAAGGGAAGATGACAACAGAAGTTAATATCCCCGCTGCGTCCACGAGCGCACTGCCCATCATGTATTTCACAGGGATTTGAGGCCAAGACTTCCGCTGCTTGTTGATAGAGGCGATCGTAGAGTATCGGGAGAGATGTAGGCATGGCTATTTCCTGTTGAGGGGCTCGACTACTTCAACCCCATCGAGTCCGGTTTCGATGCGAATGAGCAGGGCCAGGACGCCGGACAAGAGATTGTATTCGGTCTGGTCCTTGTTCTTTCGGCGTCGTGACACAAGCTTGGTAACAGCGAGGATTTGTTTATTCAATTCGACTTCATCGATAGTTTTGTCGGTGAGCACCAGGACTTCAGGTTTTTCGACAACGAAGTTCTTACAGGCAGGACACCGTTTGAATTTGAATTTAGGTTTCGGATCGCCCATAAGAGGATCCGCGGGGCCGGCTTGAACCGGCCCCATCTTGATAGACTTGTAACGTTTGGAAACGCTCATTTCGATTCCTTCTTCTTCAGTTCGGCCAAGCGCTCGGCGTGGACCGGGCAGGTGGTGGCGTGTCCGGTTTGATTTCGCATCTTGACCTTGGGATAGGAACAGTTACACACAGCTTTGGGTTTCTTGTCTTTAGCCATAATGGATCTCCTTTCTGAATTCAATCCGCTAAGACGCGTCTTACAGAACGTGCCCGGTGATGATCCAGAGGGCGATCAACACCAGCGCGACCAGAACATCGAGCACTACGAGGAAGACCATACAGCCGGGAGATTCTCCCTCTTTATTGGTGAAGAAGATTTCGTAGAAGAACCAGGCCAGACACCCGACATTGAGAACGCCGATTACGATTAACAGTCTCCAGACCATGACTTTCTCCTTACGTCATAGCAACTATCTCGCGCGCCGCATACCCAACCTTGCGGTATCTGCGGCAGATCGAGAGTGCTTCGTCTTTGGTGTAGAATCCCTTGTTCCCACGCATGAAGTGATGCATGCCTGACTTGTCGACCCACTCAACCCAGAAGCCTAATGTCATAATGACCCTCCCAGAAACCAAGTTTCTAGACTCGGTTAGCAGATTCGCCGAATGGCACATTCTGGCCCACGAGGCCGGCCAGGATAGTTTCAAGGAGTTTCAGGACGCCGCGAGTGAGGTTGATATCGTGGTTATTGCCTGGGGCGAAGAGAGCCAGGTGTTGCATTCTGGCGATCTGTTCTTCGAGGATGGGAAGATCGAGGTTATTGAAGGAGAGGGTGACTTGATGACTTAGCTGTTTAATGATCCAGTCACGAACGTCATCCATATTCTGGCCGGAGAGAACCCACTTAGGGATACCGCCTTGCATCATGAGGCCGACACCGGGTTTGTGATTCAGGAGATTATCGGCGAAGTAGCGGGTGACGAACTGGCCTTCGGGATCGAAGGATCCCCCGGTATATTCGGCGTCATAGAACTCGATCATTGGGCCGTGATAGGTATTGGGATTACCCTTTATGAGATCATCGACGCGATAAGTGAGCATGCGATTAAGGCCGTACTTATCGCCCGGGCGAACGATGCGGACATTGAAGGTATGGCCGGCGTCGTTGGTAACAGAGAAATTAGGCATGGTGTTCTCCTTAATCCCAGTTCCATTGTGAAGTATCTGGAACATAGGGATCGATTGGTTGAAGTTTAATGGGAGCCTTAATGGGAGGCAGGCAGACACAGGATTCACCGCGCACCTGCTTCGACCATTTAGGTTTGTGACATTTGGGGCAAGTCTCTTCCATGTGGTTAACCTATGTGGGCAGACTTCGCCACGTGTTGACTGGCGGTATGAGTTTGGCTCTCACAGATGGGGCAGGGTTCGAAGTATCGGTATGAGGGTTTATGAGTTTCCATCATACTGACCAGGGGATCACCGATCTGGTTATAGGCGCAGATACTCGGGCCGTACGCGAGTTTACCTTTGTCGTCGACCACGCGCATAAATTCAGCGTGGGCGTTACGTGACACATACTGGACAGCCTGACTCAAGAAGGGGTACTCGATGGGTGAAGGGCGAACTTTGAACTTTTCGGTTTCCCACCAGTAGACGGGAGTACCTTCAACGGGCGAAGTGAAGATGTCGAGCCCGTCTGGGTACTCATACCTGACGCGAAGACATTCGATGTGATACATGGATCACCCCTGACCTGGAAAGGAGTAGACGACTTCGACCATACCGTCTATGTGATTGATAGTCATGGAATGGATGTATCCACCATCGTGAAGGATTTGATAGATGGTGGGCATCTGTTCTTTGGTGTAGAAGGATCTGTACATGGTGATCTCCTAATCGTGGAAAGAGAAGATGGGGACAACAGCCTCGAGAGGGACTTCGATATACATAGAGTCCCCGACGCCTGACCCGCTGAGTGTCACGCTATGAGTAAGGCGTTTCGCGCTGGCTTGACACTTAGCGCAGGTTTCGTCGTAGCGAGGGAGTTTTTGTTGGAGGCGTTCCCATTCGTCGTGATCGGGACAATCGCCGGCCTCGTTGAACTTATAGGAGCCGACAGTTTCAGGGTGCCCGGCTTCGCCGTAATGCACGCGCCATTCGCGGTTTACGTGAGCGACGATCTTACTGCCGACCTGGATAAGATCAATGTCGGCGTAATGGCCCCAGTTAATACCACCAGATCCAAAGATCATAGGTCTCCTTTCCAGACGACAGGCATATTTTCAGCCTGCGCGCGCAGTAAATGGGTAATGTTGTAGTTTGGGCGACCGGGCAGATGAACGACGACAGAAGGATTGGTCTTTGAGGTTTCTACCCGATTGAGTTGTTGGCAGTAGGTAATGACCTGATTAAGGTCGGACCAGTCTTTAGGCATGGGTCTCCTTGTAGCCAGAGGATAGCGCCGAACTGTTCTTGGGTAACAGATTGCCAGTTGCGCAACCCAAGAAGAGTGGCTATGTCATCATCCACGAAGAGGCTGGCTTTAATGTCGGCATCAGTTTCGACGAGCACGGTCATTACTCATCCTCTATGCGCGAGTCGAAGTAGCCGGTAAGGATTCGCGCGGCCGGCACCGGAGTTGAGACTATCGCCATCAGGTGATCGAGGCGCGGGTTAACGAAGTGATAGCGTTCTTTCTCCACAGCAGGGGAGAGTGAGCCGTTGACGCGCATATCACCCATAATGACGCGTGAATTCTCTGTCAGGGTATCGCCGCGCTGATTAGCGAGTTTCACGAAGGCGGGATCGTGGAGCGGCATATAAGAGAAGTTCTTACCCAGAGCATTGTGAAGGGCCGAGCAGCACACGCGCGCATCCGGTTCGGTATCGAGTATCATGTCGTTACCGTCTATTGTCCAGGGCGCCCATTGGCCATCGAAACCCGATCCGGAGATCAGTACTTCAATTCGATATTTCATTGTTCCCCTCCCATGACAGGTCACCCTTCTCTTGATTGGAGAAGAGAGCCTCGTTAGGTGTGATCATATTCATGGAATGCCAGTAGGTGATTTCTTCCTGACACTCATCGAACAGACTGTGTTCCCTTGCACAGTATGGACACATAACAAACCTCCTTGAATCCGAACTATTGAGTCTGACGGGACTCGAACCCGTTAAATCTCCGAACAGTCAGACCCGGTATTTCTAGAAGTGATCTACAATTTCCACACTGAGCCACGTTCCGGTTGTCCACTCATCCGCGCCGCCATTACTGCGCCACCAGGTAGCAACCTGCGGATCTTCAACTCGCGTCAATCTCAATTCAGTTCCAACCGGCACCCGAATGTCATCCATCCAGATACCGGAAACCACGTAGGACGCGAATGGCGTCTTACCCGAAAAGAAGATGGCGTGACCCTCTTCCGTCTGGATCTCAATGTCACCCGCAAGAGACCACCTGACCCCACTAACTTTCACCACCCGACCGTCGAGCTCACCCGCCGCGGCATACGCCTTACCTCGCATATAGGACGGCACACCCACAAACACAGAAA